>Ga0207136_1043_pt1 | contig 29260 bp, 35 predicted proteins | sample Alteio_BWMinHeat_8_FD_153552 | JGI IMG/M metagenome (GOLD analysis project Ga0207136, IMG submission 153552) | Enriched cells from forest soil in Barre Woods Harvard Forest LTER site, Petersham, Massachusetts, United States -... | ecosystem: Environmental > Terrestrial > Soil > Temperate forest >...
GGTTCGGCTTGGATCCTGCTCATTGCCAGCGCTATGGGAGTGCCCATTGGAATCGGTGGTGGAATTTATCTGGCGGAGTATGGCCGCAACCGTTTCGGCAATCTTGTTCGCTTCACCGCTGACGTCCTGAACGGTGTGCCTTCCATCGTTGTGGGTATTGTTGCCTATGGCATTGTCGTGCTTTCACAGGGACATTTCTCAGCCTTGGCCGGTGGAGTGGCGCTGGCCATCATGATGATTCCCACCATCACCCGCACCACCGAAGAAATGTTGCTTCTTGTCCCCAATGCGGTTCGGGAAGCCGCCTACGGGTTGGGAGTCTCGCGCTGGCGTACCACGCTTTCGATTACCCTGCGTACCGCAACCTCGGGCGTCATCACCGGTGTTATGCTGGCCTTTGCCCGGGTTGCAGGGGAGACCGCACCACTACTGTTTACCGCTTTCGGAAATCAGTATTGGAACTGGAAGATCAATCAGCCGACGGCTGCGCTCTCGCTGCAGATTTTCACCTACGCGATTTCGCCCTTCGACGAGTGGCATCGACAGGCCTGGGCAGGCGCGTTGATCTTGATTGTGTTGATCGTACTGGCCGTTAGCGCAGTCCGCATCGCCGCTAGCCGGGGAACGCTCAAAGGAGCAAACTGAGCCATGGGAGTGGGCATCAAGGTCGAAAAGTTAAACGCTTGGTTTGGCAAGACCCAGGCTCTGTACGACATCACCATGGAGGCTCCCGCCAACCATGCGACCGCTGTGATTGGTCCGTCAGGATGCGGCAAGTCCACTTTCGTGCGCTGCCTCAATCGCATGCATGAGACCATTACCGACGCGCGTGCCACCGGCCGCGTGCGTGTCGGAGAACTGGATGTTTACAATGGCACTGCTGCGGTGCAGATCCGCCGCCGGATTGGCATGGTGTTTCAGAAGGCAAATCCGTTTCCGACCATGTCCATCTACGACAACGTCGCTGCCGGTTTGAAGCTGAATGGATTCCATGATCGGGGACGCTTGGATGAGATCGTAGAGCGTTCTCTGAAGCTCTCCGCCCTGTGGGATGAGGTGAAAGATGCGTTGCGCAAGAAATCAGGGGCCAGCCTGTCCGGCGGCCAGCAGCAACGGCTTTGCATCGCTCGCGCCCTGGCTGTCGAGCCTCAGGTGCTTCTGATGGATGAACCCTGTTCCGCTCTGGATCCGATTTCTACGGGAAAGATCGAAGAATTGATCTTTCAGCTCAAGGAAAAGTTTACTATTGTGATTGTGACCCACAATATGCAGCAGGCTTCCCGTGTGGCCGAGTTCACCGGGTTTTTCCTGATGGGGAAACTGATCGAGTTCGACAAGACCGAAAAAATCTTTACCACTCCGTCCGACAAACGCACGGAGGACTACATTACAGGCAGGTTTGGATAATGCGTACTCGATTTCAGCAAGGGCTGGACGACCTGCGGACGCGGCTGCTCCGCATGGGAGGGCTGGCCGAGCAAGCCGTGGATCGCGCCTGCCAAGCATATATTGACCGCGATCTGGCTCGGTGCCATTTGGTGCTCGAAGGCGAGTCCCAGATCAACCAGACCGAACGCGAGATTGACGAACTCGCCTTCGACCTGCTCGCCTTGCAGCAGCCGATCGCCGTGGACCTGCGCTTCATTCTTGCGGTCACCAAAATCAACTCTGACTTGGAGCGGGTTGGAGACCAAGCCGTCAACATTGCCGAGCGAGTCATGGATTTAGTGGAACTGCCCAAAGCAGATCTGCCCATTGATATCCCTCGCATGGCCGCCGCAGTTTCCGCCATGGTGCGCCGATCCCTCGAGTCATTTATTGAAGGCAAGGCCGAACTGGCTCAGGCGGTGCTTGAAATGGACAGCGTCGTGGACCGTATGAAGGACGAGGCTTTCATCACCATGGTGAAAACCATGAACGAGCGCCCGGAAGTTACGCGGCAAGCCCTCGATGCTCTCCTGGTTGCGCGCAACCTGGAACGTGTCGCCGATCATGCGACCAACATTGCGGAAGACGTGATTTTCTGGGTTCGTGGGGCGGATGTCCGCCATAACGCAGCGTCAGAACCACTGGCGCATCAATCAGCTACAGAGACTCATTAAAGTAATATCGCAACTTACATGTCTCGCCGGCCAATGAATTTGGCCGGCCTTATTTTTGTGCGAAAGGCTGAGAGCACTCCATCCATCGCACGGTTGGCATAGTACATTTGTAGCGCATCATTATATTCAGGAGGCGACCTTGCGCACCACGTTCAGTTCCGTTTTATGGATGCTTATCATTGCAGTGGGTTCGTCGTCGGGGCAAAACTCCCGGTATGTGTCCTTGCCCACCAGCAAGATCTTGAGCCTCCCTTCGCCAGGGTTAGTGGGGCCGATGAACGGCTTCGCGGGTGCTATGGTGGTGAGCCACGATGAGCATTACGCCGCAATTTTGCACGATGGCTATGGTTCCCAGGACGCTCAGGCGCACCAGTCGATTGCCATCGTCAATTTGACCACAAATCAAATCACGGATTTCCCCGAAGATCGTTTACCGGACGGAGCTCACCAGAGTTATTTTATTGGCTTGGCATTTAGTGGCGATGGCACTCATCTGTATGCCTCGGTAGGATCAATCACCGACCCCACGGGAGAAAAATCTGGGGATACCGGAAACGGCATTGCTGTGTACAAATTTGCGCAAGGGAAAATCTCCTGGGAACATTTTCTCGCGATTCCGCCGCAGAAGATTGGACAGGGAAAGATTATAGCCAGCGAGCTACAGAAAACCGGAGATGGAACAGTTCTTCCGTATCCTGCGGGCCTGGCTGTAATCTCTGCACCAGACAATGGCAGCGACCAGATCCTGGTAGCTGACAATTACTCCGACAATGCTCTGCTGCTGGACTCTACGAACGGCCATGTGTTGAAGCAATTCGATCTGAGCAGGCACGAGATTGTTCCTTCTTCTTTTCCTTTCACCGTCGTTGCGACTCGCGATGGCCGTCGCGCCTGGTGCAGTTTGTGGAATGATTCTAGAGTTGCAGAGTTGGACTTGATCAAGGGCGAAGTAGCTCGCTGGATTCCTCTGCTAGAACCAAAAGATCCGGGGGCCCCAGGCTCGCACCCAACCGCGATGGTGCTGAGCCAGGATGAGAAGCAGCTCTACATTGCTTTGGCAAACGCCGATCGAGTGGCCGAGGTTGCAACCGACACCGGCAAACTGCAAATGTTCTTCGATACTACGCTGCCAGGACAAACCTATTCCGGCACATTTCCCAGTGCATTGGCCATGTCCGCCGATGGAGAACGTTTATTTGTGGCCGATGCTTCGCTGAACGCGGTTGCAGTGTTTCACACTCAGGCCACTTTTTCTTCGAGTGAAACTGAAATTAAAATCGAGAAAGCTGCAGGATTTTTGCCCACGGATTGGTACCCCACAGCCCTCGCGACAGTGGGCAGTGATCTGTTGATCGCCAGTTCCAAAGGGCAGGGGACTGGCCCCAATTCTGGCTCCGACCGTCTCCTAAAAGGGAAAAGACACCGGGACCATCCTTATATTGCAACTTTGCTATACGGTTCGTTGGCCCGGCTTTCGTATCGAGAACTGGAAAAACGACTACCAGAGTTCACTCACCAGGTCGAAGAAAATAATCTGGTCCAGCCGGATGCTGGGCAGATTCAATTTGCACAAAAGAGCAATCCGATTCGCCACGTGATTTATATCCTCAAAGAAAACCGCACCTACGATCAAATTTTGGGAGACCTCAAAGTCGGCGACGGTGACCCAGCGCTCACCATGTACGGCGCCGATGTCACTCCCAATGAACACAAGCTGGCGTTGCAATTTGGCGTGTTGGACAATTTCTACGACAGCGGAGAAGTTTCAGGTAACGGACACAACTGGTCAACAGCCGCGATCACCAGCGACTATAACGAGCATACCTGGCAGATTGCATATCGTAGTAATGAACGCACGTATGATTTTAGCGGCGGGGTGGTAGGCGAGTATCCACTCGACACGAATCAGCCGGATGTCGATGAGCCAGCTACCGGCTATATCTGGGACAATCTCGCTCATCACGGCGTTACCTTCCGGGACTACGGAGAATTCCTCGGAGCGACCTGGTGCGAACCAACGGAAAGTAAAGTGACCGTTCATGAAGGTATCCCGGCTGCGAATGAATCCTGCCCCAGGGCTGTCGTGCGTAAAGGAGAGCCCTTTTCTTCGACCCTCGGCCAGCCACATGGTTCACTGAGTCCATGGCCGTGGGATGTCCCTGTGCTCAAGAGCGTGTTGGCAACGAAGGCGGCGCTGCGCGGGCATTTCGATCCAATGTATCCCGACTTCAATACGGAGTACCCCGACCAGCTGCGCGCGGATGAATTCCTCAACGAATTTGATGGCTTTGTGCAAGCGCGAGAGACAAACACGGGAACTGAATTGCCAGCGTTTGTCTTGCTCTATTTGCCCAATGATCATACGCATGGAACAACTGCGGGCATGCCCCGCCCGGCTGCTTCCGTCGCGGATAACGACCTTGCTGTGGGCCGTGTCGTGGAGGCTGTCTCTCACAGTCCTTACTGGGATGACACCGCCATTTTCATTCTCGAGGATGACGCCCAGGATGGCGTGGACCACGTAGATGCGCATCGTTCCACTGCGTTTGAGATCAGTAAGTATTCTCCCGGTTCGGCGCAACATCCATTTGTGGATCATCACTTCTACACGACGGTGAACATGATTCATACGGTCGAGACATTGTTAGGTTTGCCACCCATGAACCAGAATGACGGCTACGCGCCACTGATGGCGCCTCTATTCACAGGCGCAGGCGACCGGCCCGCTTTCACGGCGGACTGGAGCAATCGCGACAATGGCCTGATCTACCAGACAAATCCGGCGCGAGGGCAGGGCGCGAAAGAGTCGGCGAAAATGGATTTCTCCCGGCCCGACGCTGCGAATCCAGCAGTGCTCAACGCAATCTTGTGGCGGGACCGCAAGGGGAATGTGCTGGTACCAAAAGTGAAGCATGCAGTGATTTCCGACAAGCGTGATACAGACTAGTTTAGGAGGACGGGCATCCCGCCCGTCCTCTCAATCAAGAAGATTGCGCTAGAATTTCTGAAATGCCCACCGCCATCCAATGCCGCGATTTACGCAAGACCTACGACGGCAAAGTCGAAGCTGTTCGTGGGCTCAGCCTCGAAATTCAGGCGGGAGAATGTTTCGGCTTGCTGGGGCCGAATGGGGCAGGGAAGACTACGACCATCGAAATCCTGGAAGGGCTGCTCGCTCCGACAGCAGGCGACGTTACAATTCTCGGTCACACCTGGCAGCAGAATCCGCGCCAACTGCGCGAGTGGATGGGAATTTCTCTACAGGAAACGCGGCTCTCGGAAAAATTGACCGTCCGCGAAACTATTGAATTGTTTGCCAGCTTTTATCATGAGCCTCGCTCTTCCAGTGAAGTGCTCGACGACCTGCAGCTGGGCGAGAAGGCAGACGCCTGGGTGGGCAAGCTTTCTGGCGGGCAACGCCAGCGGCTGGCCGTCGCCACGGCTCTGGTGGGCAATCCCAGAATTCTTTTTCTCGACGAACCCACAACCGGACTTGATCCGCAAAGCCGCCGTCAGCTCTGGGACTTGATTCGCAATTTTCAAAAACACGGCGGCACGGTCCTGTTGACCACGCACTATATGGATGAGGCCGAGCGCCTATGTGACCGCCTGGCTATCATTGACCATGGCCAGATCATCGCCGAGGGCACACCTTCCGACCTGATTGAGCGACTGGGCGGGCATCATGTCGTAGAGTTCGAGGCTGCTGGAAGTTCAGGAGACGGTCTCGATGCTTGGAAGTCTCTGCCGGGAGTAGAAGCGGTCCGCCATGAAGACGGTCTGGTTTGCCTGACCGTGCGTGAGCCGCACCTCACCATTCCAGCGTTGCTCGAAGCAGTGGAAAAGCGAGGATCACAACTTCTGCACCTGACCACGCGCCAGGCCAGCTTGGAGGATGTGTTTGTAAATTTAACTGGCCGGCATTTGCGGGAAGAATGACTTACCCACTATGACTACCGCATCAACAACTCCATCCCCTGTAAGAACCGGCTCGCGAGCTCCCCGCAACGGCCGGTGGTCGGCGTTTGCGCATCTGGTGAATGCGCGCATGCGAGAACTTCAGCGCGAGCCCGAGGTGATCTTCTGGGTGTTCGTGTTTCCTCTGTTGCTGGCGCTGGGACTCGGAGTCGCCTTCCGCAACAAGCCCGCTGATATGACGTCCATTGCAATTGCAGCCGGGCCCCATGCACCGGAAGTGTTGGGCCTGATTGAGCGCTCACCGCAGAAATCTTCCATCCGCGCCACCGTGCTCGACCCTCAGGAAGCGCGCAAGGGATTTCGTCTGGGCAAATACGATTTGGTTGTTGAAGCCGACGGAAAGGGAAGCTTTCAATATCTATACGACCCGGCGCGCCCAGAGAGTGTGCTCTCAAAGTCCGAGTTGGATGATGCCTTGCAGATTGCAGCCGGCCGCAAAGATCCGCTGACGACTTCCGCAGTGGTTTCGAGCGAGCCAGGGTCGCGCTATATCGACTTTCTTATACCCGGCCTGATTGGCATGAACGTCATGAACTCCGGCATGTGGAGTATTGGCTTCGCCCTGGTGGATATGCGCCAGCGCAAGCTGCTCAAACGTTTTGTCGCCACGCCCTTGCGAAAAAGCGATTTTCTGCTTGCCCTGGCGTGTAGCCGCTTGGTCCTAATGGCAATCGAGGTGGGCCTGCTGCTCAGTTTTGGTGTTTTTGTTTTCCATCTGCGCGTGCTGGGGTCGGTGCTCTCGATTGTGCTATTGGCCACGATCGGTGCGATTGCGTTCGCTAGCCTTGGTCTGCTCACGGCAAGCCGCGCGCAAAAGATTGAGAGCGTCAGCGGCCTGATCAACCTGGTCATGATGCCGATGTGGATCTTCTCCGGAGTGTTTTTTTCGTATGAGCGGTTTCCGGCGATCGTCCAGCCTTTCATCAAAGCCCTACCCTTGACCGCGCTCAATGACGCGCTTCGAGCGACGATCCTGGAAGGTGCGCCCCTGGCTTCTCAGGCGGGGCGCCTGCTGATATTACTGCTATGGGGTGGAATATCTTTCACTGCGGCAATGCGCTGGTTCCGCTGGACCTAGGACGCGTGAAAGCGAGAATGGCCGGGCGGGGACGCCCGGCCTCCACTCTAAGCAGTCTTCGCGGCAACGAACCTCATTGAAGCCGAATTCATGCAATAGCGCAGGTGCGTCGGCTTCGGGCCGTCGTCGAACACGTGACCCAAATGGGCATCGCATTGGGTGCAAGAGACCGCATCCCGCTCCATGCCCAACGAAAGATCTGATGAAGTCTTAACGTTTTCCGCTGCAATGGGCGCCCAGAAACTGGGCCAGCCGGTGCCCGATTCAAACTTGGTGTCCGAGCTGAATAGTGCATTGTCGCAGCAAATGCAGCGATAGATCCCCTTGTCATGCAGGTCCCAATACTTCCCGCTATACGCGAATTCCGTACCAGCGTGGCGAGTTATATTGAAGGCGGCCGGCGTCAAGAGTTTCTGCCATTCCTCCTCCGTCTTGACAACCTTCGCCACCCGCGCTTTTTTAAGCCGCACTCCAGCATCGGAGAACTGAACAATCGTGACTTCTCCAGGTTGATTTTTAGCCGCAGCCGCTTCTACGAGACTCGACCTCCGCCACGCCCAAAGCGCCAAACCTGCCGCGGCCGAAACCGAGGACAACAGAAACGTTCGCCGGTTCAACTTCGAGGATGACTCCCCAGTATTTACTTTGTGATGCGACATGCTCCACTCCTCGTGTGGGAACGCTACTTGCCTTTGTACAAATCAGGAAACAGTTTTTGCAGATGCTCCACCTTTGGGGCATCGTTGTACACGATGTACAGATCGTTGGGATGGCGCGTCGCGTAGTCCTGGTGGTGAGCCTCAGCTGCATAAAATGCTTTCAAAGGCACCACTTGCGTGACGATACGTCGCGAGAAAACGCCAGCCTTATCCAGTTGGGCGATGTAGCCCTCCGCGATACGCTTCTGTTCATCGCTACCGTAAAAGATGACCGAACGATACTGCGTTCCTGTGTCGGGGCCTTGCCGGTTCAATTGCGTAGGATCGTGGGCCACGGAAAAGAACACTCGCAGCAACTGGCCGTACGTGACTTGTGCCGGATCGTAAATGATTTTGACCGACTCCGCGTGACCCGTTTCGCCGGTGCTGACCGTTTCGTACTCAGCCGTGTTCGCCGATCCTCCGGAATAGCCTGATGTCGCAGAAATAACACCCTTCACATGCTGAAAGACAGCTTGAATCCCCCAGAAACACCCCCCGGCAACGACTGCGGTTTCTGGCTCGTGAGTAGAGGAGATCGCAGCATCAACAGCCGACGCCGGAAGCATGACCGCCTTATCTCCAGCATTGCAGGCAATTGTACCGGCGAGTAGCAGGGCTAAAGTTGCTGATCTGCGTAAGAAGTTAGACATAACAATCCTTTCAAACTCCTGCCCATATAGAGTCGCAGGAAGGGCAAAAGTTACACCCAATCATCAGAGCTATTGTAACTATCCGGCCAGCCACGCATCGAACCAATTTAAGGTAAGGTGACTCCATGAAGATCGCTCTGGTTCCTACTATAGCTCTTATGTTATTTGCAGCTGCACTGTTAACCCAAGCGTCAACCAACGACTCCAGCTCGGCAGCGGTGACACCGGTGCTAGTTGAATTGTTCACCTCAGAAGGCTGCTCAAGCTGTCCGCCTGCGGATGCCTTGCTCCAGAAGCTGGACCAGCAACCCATCCCAGGGGAGCAGCTCATTGTTCTCAGCGAACACGTGGACTATTGGAACCATATCGGTTGGCGTGATCCTTACTCGGCCCGCTATTACAGTGATCGCCAAAGTCAGTATGGGCGGCGCTTCGGCCTGGATAGTGTTTACACCCCGCAGATGGTGGTGGATGGAACCAGCGAGTTCACCGGGAGCAATTCTGCCCTGGCGGAAAAGGCGTTCACCAAAGCCCGAGGCGTGGCAAAAATTTCTTTGGTTCTGTCGGCGGTGTCATTCGGGTCACAGAACACCCTGCAGGCATATGTGCAAACTGGCCCGCTGCTGGCCAGCTATGGTGTGCAGGAAGCGGAAGTGTATGCTGCCATCGCGCTTGATCACGCGGAATCTCAGGTCGCTCATGGCGAAAACGCTGGACGAAAGTTGGCTCATACCGCGGTCGTACGAAGCATCGATAAAATTGGAACACTCCGGCAAGGCCAGGCGTTTACACAGGATGTCCAGTTGAAACTTGTAAGTGGAGCAGATTCACACAACCTCCGTGTGATTGTCTTTGTACAAGAGCCGGGGCAAGGGCGCGTAATCGGAGTTGCCATGCAGGATGCCAAGGCGATTATGGCCACGCGATGAACCAATTGGGTAACCAGATTCCAGTTTGTTAACCGGTAGTTCCTATTTTGTTTTTCTTGGAGTCGATCCGTTGCCTAACGGTGTAAAATGTCTGCGAATCTCCCGGTCATGAAACTTAACGTGTGCAGGCGAATCACATTGCCGGGACATTTATTTGTGTGGACCCAAAACCAAAACCCCAAAACCTAGGAGAATTTCATGAAAAAGTTGATGTGTAATCTGATGGCAATGTGCTTCCTGGCTGTGTCCATGGTGGCGTTCGCGCAGTCCGGCGACACCATGAAGCAGGACACGATGAAGCAGGACTCGATGAAGAAAGACGACATGGCCAAGGACAAGAAGTCCAGCAAGAAGATGAAGAAAGACAAGATGAAGAAGGACGACATGAAAAAAGACGATATGAAGAAAGACGACATGAAAAAGTAGTCGCCCCCGGAACTCGAAGATTCAGCCTCCGGGTAGCGGCAGTCGGCCTATCCGGAGGCTTCATTGTCTGCCCGGATTACTGGATGTCCTCACCCTTGAATAATTCCTCAGATCAAAGCTGTTGACGCATCTGGGGGACGCTTTCAAAGAAAATTCAGTCTTGCGTTGGTTCCGGAGTGCTCTGCCATGAATCCAATACCTGATCTGACTACGTTGCCCTATGCACATTGCTGAGATTTGGCGGTATCCAATCAAGAGTCTGGCAGGAACTCCGCTCATGGAGACCGAGGTATCGCGCTTGGGCGTGAGCCATGATCGAGAGATTGTCGTTGTGAGCGACGATCACATGGTCACCGCACGGCGCTATCCAAAGCTTCTAGGGTTACACGGAGGTATCGACGCTGCCGGTATTCCCACGATCAACGGGCATCACTGGGAGAGTTTGGAGGCCCATGCTCTTATCCAAGAGGCTGTAGAGGGTGGGGTCGTGCGTCTGGTTCGCCTGCCAGGTCCCGAGAGGTTCGACGTACTCCCCCTGCTCGTAGCGACCGATGGCGCCATCGCTCAGATTGGAGTAGATGGCCGCCGGTTCCGTCCGAATATCGTTATCGGCGGCGTACCCGAATTGGAAGAGCGCGCCTGGCCGGGGAAGCGCATTCAAGTGGGGCCGGTACTGATCGCCGTAGCCCAGCTTCGTCAGCGTTGCGTGATGACCACTTATGACCCGGATACCCAGGTGCAGGACCTGAATGTCCTCAGGCGGATCGTTTCGGAATTTGAAGGCACTATGGCCCTGGATTGTTCTGTGATCATGCCAGGTACGATTCATGTGGGAGACGCGGTAAAAATAATCTAAGCGAGGTCTGTCATGACTCAACTCATAGTTCCCCCATTTAATGAAACCAGCGCCAAAGAAAAAGTCAAACTTGCGGAAAATCTCTGGAATACCCGCGATCCCGGGAAAGTGGTGTTGGCATATACGGAAGACTCCGAATGGCGGAACCGTATCGAGTTTCTGCGGGGCCGCGAGGAGATCAAGGAGTTTCTGAAACGGAAGTGGCAGACGGAACTTGATTATCGGCTGAAGAAAGAGCTGTGGGGGTTTCGCGAGAACCGCATGGCCGTACGTTTTGAATACGAATGGCATGATGCGGAAGGGAAGTGGTTTCGGTCGTACGGTAACGAGCTGTGGGAATTCGCCCCCGATGGTCTGATGCGGAAACGCTATGCCAGCATCAATGATGCTCTCATTCGTCAGGAAGAACGTCGCATTCTTTAATACGAGCGTCTCCCGATAGGCAGGTCATTCCTCCGCAGTAAGAGACTCTGCTTCTTCGCTGGAGGCCGACTGAGCATCCGCCCTCTCAGTCAAGTATTTCTTCATACAGCGAACGCAAGGCGCGTAACCTTCCCGTTGCGCTTCCGAGACCGTAATGGTGCGGAGCTTCTTGTCATGCAGAAAAGTACAACCCGGAGCATGAAACGTCTTTCCTTCGTCAGAAACCACGACCATCATTTCCGGGGGGACCGATGAAGTCGCCGGTTGCGCCAGCTTGGAGCGCGGTGTCGGATGGAAGAACGAAGAGGAATTGGCTACTTCGAAACTCCCTACCAGCAGAACCGTAGCAACAGCCGCTACCAGCCACCCAAAAGCTGTTCCTCGCTTGCCCGGCAAGCTTTGTTCCAACCTGCGGCGCAGACGCTGGCTGTAACCCAACGGTGGTTGAATCATATTTTCCTCCCCAAACAGACCAATTACATTACGAGTACCGTTTAAGACTGCCTGGCAGCGCTGGCAACCCTGCAAATGGGTGTCAATCGCAGTGCGAAACGCAGGAGCGACTTCACCGTCCAGATAATTTGAAATCTCTCGCCAGACTTCCTCACAGGTCACTACCATGGCTTCGTTCCCTTCGCAAAAGACAAGCGACTGCTCCAACTCCCGCCCAACCCCGGCGCCAGCAGGTCACGCAACATCAACCGGGCCCGCAACAGGCGCGTTTTCACCGAAGCGGTGGAGAGTCCGAGAACTTTGGCGGTTTCCTCGATGCTCAAGTTTTGCATGTCGCGCAGTACGAAAACGTCCCGATACTTTTGGCCAAGCGCTGCCAGAGCTTCTGTCAGTTGTTCCCGGACCTCACTTCGCTCTAAAGTCTCCGATGGAATTTCGCGCCAGTCGGCGAAATCGCGCGGCGTATAGTTGCCATCTTCATCCTGATGGTCGGTGATCGGTTGCATGATTTCCGCATGCTCTTTTCTTCGCCGCATGCGCGCTTCGTTCACCGTGATCTGGAGCAACCAGGTGCTGAATCGGGCCTCGGCACGGAATTGCCGGAGGTGCTTAAAGGCCTTCAACATGGCTTCCTGCGCCACATCCTCGGCATCGGTTGGGTTGCGGACCACGGCGAATGCGGTGGAATAAACCCGCCGTTCGTAAGGCTGGATCAGTTCGTAGAAAAGCTCATGCTCGCCTTCACAGATGCGGCGAATCAGCTCTCCTTCGTTGCGCTTTTCCGCGTCGCTCTCCAGTGAAATCGCCCTTTCCGCCATTGCTCTTCACGATGCTGGAATCATCTCACTCGTGACCGCTACTCCACCCCGTATTCCGGGTCCTTTTTCCATCCGGTCAACATGGAGACGAAGTTATTCCATCCATGCAAAATGACCATCACCAGATGACCGAACACAAACGCCAGGATCGCCCACATGATCAGGAAGTGCCAGAGTCGTGCCCAGTGAAATCCACCCATCAACCAGGCCAGCCAGGAAAACTGCACTGGTTTCCAAACCGCAAAGCCCGTGACCACCGATAAGACGCCCAGCCCAATCGCAGAGGTATATGCGTGTTTCTGCAACGGATTGTAGGCCTCCGTTACCGGCGGCTTTGGGCCAAAAAAGAAGTAATGGCGTACCATCGGCCAGACTCCGGGCACATCTCGTCGTACAAATAAAACCTGTTTATAGTTTCCGCTGAAAAGTTGATATCCCAGATACAGCAATCCAGTCGCTAGGTAGATCCACATGAATGTCAGGTGCCATTGCAATGCGCCTCCGAGCCACCCTCCGATGGCAAATGATTTCGGCCAGTTCAGCAAATCCTTTTGCGGGATTTTTGCTCCAAAGCTGGGGAACGCTCGAAAGATCTGCAACCCGCTGCCAATCATGACGAACAGCGCCACCAGATTCACCCAATGGCAAAGACGAACGATAAACGGATGTTCGTACACAGCACGAGTAACCTCGCCCGTCTTTGCATTCTCGATGGCAATTGCTTGCGTTGACATTGGACCTCCCGGTACCTACAGGCCGTAAAATTCCGAATATCCCTGATCTTCCCAATATCCGACTCGCTGCAACACGTTGGTGACTTTCAGGTCGGTCAAATACTTGGCTTGCTTGTATCCGACTTTGGTAGGAATGTTCAGACGTAAAGGCGCGCCATGTTCCCGGGTCAAGGGCTGCCCGTACATCTCGTAACAAAGCAGGGTCTGAGGATGCAGAGCAGTGGCCATGTCCAGAGACTCGTAATAATCGTCCGCACATTCCACATAGACGAATCGGGCACTGGTGTCGGCGCCAATCATGCTGAGAAAATCCGAAAGCTTCACGCCGCCAAAATTGCCGATCACGTCCCAGCCCTCCACGCAAACATGCCGCGTGTTTTGGGTGACCTTCGACAGAGCTTGAATTTGCGAGAGCTTGTAGTCACCCGGTTTCTGCACAGCGCCGCTCACCGTGAGCGTCCACTTGTCTAGATCAACGCCCGGATCGTCCACATCGTAACCATTGATTGGAAACTTGCTAATAGGCGTGAGATCGGAATCGCTGAAGGTCGTTGCCATGTGGCCCGTGCGAAAGAATTCCCCCGATGCCCAGTCGCTGAATCCCAGCCCAGCTTTCAGCAACGGAGTCTGCAATGCAGGGATGGCAAACGCGCCCAGCGCCACGACGGGTGTCAGCTTCAACAGCTCCCGCCGGCTCATGCGCTTGAATTTTCGGTGATCCATGCGAGCTCCTTCTACTTTGTTATCCAACGACGCTCGGCGGCTATAAGATTCCTGAATCGGCGGAAAGTTACGACCGCGAACCATCCCTTGCCAAATCAGTTCCCCAGAGACGATAATTTGTATCACCTTCTGCAATCAGCAGGGAAGAGTTCTGGGAGTTGCAAAGCGGGAGTAGTTCAGCGGTAGAACGCCAGCTTCCCAACTTAACAATCACCCCTATCCCATTGATTCAACTCGCAGTGTTTCCCAAGAAACCGGGTATATAAAGGGACGAAACGCGGAATGGGTCAGCTAACCTGAGAGCTAACCCCGAAAAGTTCCGCGAACCGAAACAACTATTTTCAGCGCACTGGGCTGGCAGTCAAGATGCGCGTGGCCTACTTTTCTCCGCTGATACTCTTGCACGTCGGCATTTGCGCAACAGCCGCGCAACTGATTCCGTAACTCTGGCTGTCTTCGGCCTGCTTCGTATTTCGATTGTAAAAAGTTGGCTTGGCGCAGTACCAATCCCACGTCTTACACATCTGGCCCGTTGCGGTGTCCACGGCAAGGTTTCCTTCCGACCGCGTAATTGGGTCGAAGTGGTGAACTACTTTAGGCGGTGGGTCTGGTTGCTTGGCTTCGGGCTTCGTCTGTTGCGGGTCATCACATCCAAGGAAACCAGTCATCGTCAGGATGAGCAAGGCAACTTTGATGTTCATGCGCTATCGCCCTTTCACGTGCCGAATCGCGCCTTAACTTGGTCTAGCAAAGTCGGTTCTCCCAACGCGGCTTTGGCAACAGTGAAGTAGTGAGTTGCACACCCCTGCGGGTCAGCAGCCAGACCGTCAGCGATTCCTAACAGAAGTATGTCCTTCAGCAGACGGTCGGCCTTCTTGGCTTCTTCCTTGTTCGACTGCGCAAGTTTCATCAGCCTAGTACACGCAGCGTCAATTCGTTCCTCTGTGATTGTGCCGCCCTGAAAGATGTCGTCGAAGAAGTAGTCATCAACAGGCACGATGGTCACCTTCTGGAAAGGGAGTCTAGCACGAAGTATGCGTCCTATACACGGCAGCCCTTCACAAGTGCAGGCGCGTGGCGAGTTCCGCATCGGTTGCCTTCACGTGTTCGACGCGGTCAAGAACTTCCTGAATAGTTTGCCTCACGGGCCGCAGTCGCAGGCTATCTACGTTCAGCGGTCGCGGCTGCATTTTGTTGTGAGAAGAATCAAGGTGTATTAAATGCGCCTCGATGCGTTGACGAAGCGGGAGTTCTGGAAAGACTAAGTGGTATCCGTCTCCACCAGAACGCCCCACTGGCGGTGGCCCCGGAACCCCAGTGAAGAACCTAGGGATGATGTTTCCCAAATGCTGAATGGCTTGCGTCGATTTTTCTGCCCATTCGTCATCTTTGGCCTGTTTCGCGTTCTCTTTTGTGACCGCCTCACTCTCATCGTTCTTTTCTGTTATCACCGCTTGAGCACCGCGAAAGACGCCCACGATGATTAGAACCAGTCCAAGCGACCGAACATAAGGACGCGCTACTTCGCCTATTGGGAAAAAAGTGGCAGCCGTGCTCAGGTATCCCAGAACTGAAGCACTATTGCTTGCTGCACTCTTGAGCAGCTTTTTTGTGTCATCCGTCATCGACTACAAAGGATAACACTCCGCTGTGGGGTGCTGTTTCCCGCTCATTGCAGCCCCGTGGCAACGTTCGGCTGCCCTTGGGTGGCACCGTGCATGGTCTCCATGCGTGGGCCGGGTATTGTACACCAAGTACCGCGTACACGTCTATACCTATCATACTTGTGTTTTCAACTACTTAGGAAATAAACCGCCGAAACGCTTGACAAAAGGTCAGGAAGGGTGTACAATGTACCTACAGTCGGAACTGAGAAAGGTGCGACCCCTAAGCGCACCGTGACGTTTTCGGCCTGCTGTGACTGTCCACCAGCAGAGTTCCCCAGCAGATCAAATTTGACGGGCGCACCAGTGTGCCGCAAGTCGTGCGGCTGGCGCAGTGGACTGCCCCGACGCAGAAGGTGTGGAACGGATGAAGGCGACGAAGGCCGTGCTCGTGTGTGAACAATGCGGTGGGCAACGGCTGGCAGAGCCTGAGCACCCACGCACAGCGTTACCGTGTCCTTGTGGTGGAGAGTGCAGGCCCGTGCAGTCGTCGGCATCATGGCGACCGTCAGTGCGCAAACGAGTAACTAGATTTTGAAGTGGAGTGGGAAACGATAACGCAGGGCATTCAAAGATTCGCGGGGCGGGTTCCCCCACCGGTTTATCAACAGTTTGAACTACCGCTTGCCGAAGGCTTGCGCCTTCACTCCTGCATTCATGGTTTTTATGAATCAGGATGTGAAGCGCAACGGAGCACAGCCTTATCGTGCGACATGGAGCGGGTTCCAACTGTTGCCCCCATAGGTACCGTCGTCTAAGCAAAGCGCGGACGTTTCTTGGAACAAAGTGTAAAGAAAAGGGGTCTGCCGAACGTAAGAGAAGGTAGAACCTATGGTGCTCCCCCATTCTGAGCAGTGTTTATGCGGGTCTGACAGTTGCTGTGTATGCACTGATTTCCTAGTGTGTAGTTGGTGACTGCCGACACACGAGTGGAAGCGAATGCCGACACGTTGTTACCGTGTCATTTCAAATTGCCGACTGACCAAAGGAGAAACATGACACACCAAGAAGCGAAGAAGTTGGTGAAGGAACGGGCTGGCAGCAAGTACGCCGATGGGGCACTTCGACTGCTTGAGCACATGGTCAGCGGTCTTTACAGAAAGAACAAAGAGAACGAACCCATTGAGAACGTGAGAGTCACCCGAGAGGTACAGAGGCTCTGCCTGTGGTCTGGCGTGCAGAAGCGGCAGCTGTTTACGGTGCTGAAGTCGCTTGAAGAAGTTGAGATAGTCAGTCGCAAAAATGGCAAAATCACATACGTTCTGCATCTTGAACCCATCACGGAGCTGCCGAAAACAGCAAGTCTGGTGAAGGACAGAATCTACCGAACAAACGCAGGCCGCGCAAACACTGCTAGAGCCAAACGTGCGGAACTTCGCAACCAGAAGGTCAACACGCTGGCGACCTGCATTGCCGTGGCCGTCGCATCTGGGATGGTGCCGAATCCGTGGCAGTTGAAGGCTGACCCACAAATCGTCATGGAGCAGGAACTTACAGCGGCAGCGCAGTAGTACGCACCCGAAAGGGAACAAGGGAAAACCAAATGGAAAAAGAATCTAGTTACATCGGCGTGTACTTCGACGCAGCAGTCATTGCAAAACCTTGGAAAGCGCAGTTGACCGTTGGCAGCCGACAGATTTTCGTTGGCCGATACCAGACGGAATACGAAGCAGCTTTTTTCCGCGACCTTGCTGCGATGCGTGAGCAGGGTTACAGGGCAAAGCTGAACTTCGCGTCGTCGCCTGACGTGTACAAAAATATCTAGAGTTTCCAGACGCTGAAACGCGCCTCGGAAAAGCGGGTTGTTGATTCCTCGTAAGTTCCTTCAACCCGCGTCGATTTTGATTTCCCCGCGCAAGCGGGTGAACGCTGCGCATCGTGCAACTCCGTGGTCGGTGTCTTACACAAGTTGCAACACCGCGATGCGCAGCAGCATTTTTGAAAGGTAGTTCAGATGGTCACATGGTTTATAGCTCTGAAAGCAGACGGCAGGGAAGACGGCATGGGATGTCACTGCACGACTTGCGCGGTCACCATGTTCATCTTTGAACGCCCGTTTGCTTGGTCGCACTGCGGTCGGACTGAACGGTATGTCGCGCCAGCTACACGATGGGAAAGACTGACGACAGCCAAACTAGAACGCAGAGTCTCCTGCCAGCCCACCCAACCTGCACTGACCGTGCTTCAAGGTGGCTGGGACGGTACCACACTGGGTGAGGAAGACCCGACAGAAGGACTCATTGCGGGGCCGACCTTTGGATGACAAACAGTACGCGGTGGCACGGGCTGATTGTGCCGCTGGCATAGCTGAAGCAGACCGACTAAAGGCGCAGGCCGACGACCTGATAGTGACAGACCCGAAGACCGCGACCCAGTTATGCCAGTTGGCAGTGCGCATCTACAGACACCAGACCGCCGTGTTGAGAACAATCAGGCACAAGAGGAAGCACAGCGGCACACCGTAGGTAGGCGGTTCTTGGCAGGCGGTCACTGGCACTAGGGGGTATGTTCGTTTCTACCAGCGTGATTCTCTAGACCGTCGCCCTAACGCCCCGTACACACAGCAGCAAAACAAAAAACTGCTTTTACCGATAAACGATTACCAACTGATACGGAAGAAGTGAGCTATGCCCCGAAAGAGAACCGAGAAGGCGAAGAAGCTGAGAGGAACCGACCGCAAGGGTCAGGCTAAGACACAGCTGCCCCTGCAACTGGTTTCGCCAGCCCCAGAGTCAGGGCTTGATGATGTGGGCAGAGCAGAGTGGAAGCGAGTGGTTGACGGCATGTCGAAGCACGGACTGATTTCCAACTTGGACGCATCCATCTTGGCCGTGTACTGCCAAAACTTCTCTCGTTGGAAGCGTTGCGAAGCAGAAGTGATGCGCGACGGTGAAACGATTCTGATTACGACGTTCGACACCCACGGCAAACCGAGAAGTAAGAAGCCGATAAAAAACCCGGCACTCTCAATTGCAGAATCTGCAAGCCGGTTGATGTCAGCGGCTGCCGACCGTCTTGGACTTAGTCCCAGTTCGCGTTCAAAGTTTGGAATTGAGAACGACCCAGCGGACGCAGAGCAGGCCGAAGGTGAAAGTCTGTACGACTTTCTTAACGAACAGGGGAACGGATGAAAGACCGCAGGATTACGAAACAGGACGAAGCCGAGTTGGACAGGCTGGTGGAAAAATATCTCAGTAGCGGTGAAAGCGACCTGACTACAGCCGAATGGAAGTTCTATGACCTTGTGGACACGGCCAGAGAACTCAAGAAAAAGCTGAAGCGGTATCCCATGATTTCCGAATGCCAAGCGCAGCTAGAAAAAGAAAAACAGGAACGACACTCAATGTATCGCGTGTCGATGCCGAATTGGAAACCCTTGTGAACTGTCAGACACCTAACTGCCCCTGCTCAAGTCCACCGGTCACGAAAGTCGCTGATGGTGTGCCGACTCGCGTTTGGTGGTTGCAAATGGAGCGCAACGGAAACTTCATTCATTTTGAGTGCAGCGTCTGCCACACCCACATTCGTTTCGGCAGCCGGGTGAAGGTACCCACCGCGTTTTGTTGCAGCAGAAAACGGGTCATGACGACACCGCGTAAGAAGTTGGTTCGGAGAAAACAGAGCGACCCTGTCTAACGTCGCAGAAAAGAAAACACAGATGAGCAAGATTCGTGAGATTCGGTTAGTCAGTTCGCAAGGTGAACTCAGGGCTGACGCCCAAAAGATTTCGGGTTACGTTGTGAGGTACAACGACCTAAGCGAAGACCTAGGAAATTTCCGCGAGAGAGTCGCACCGGGTGCCTTCGATGAGAGCATTGACGGTGGTGATGAGGTTCGCATGTTGGTCGAACATAACGCTGAAAAATTGCTCGGGCGTCGGAGCAGTGGAACTCTGACTATTTCCAGTGATGAAGTCGGTGTCAGATTTTCGGTGACGGTGCCCAAAACCACCCTTGGCGCAGACACGCTTGAGATGGTGCGCAGGAAAGACATTCGCGGGGCAAGTGTCGGTATGTATGTAGATTTAGACCAGTGGGACTCAAGCAAATCGCCAGCGGTGCGCACGATTTTGGGAGCACGTATCTTTGATTGCTCACTCACTGCCAGCCCTGCATTTCCTACGACAAGCGCAGAAGTGCGCAGCATTCTTTTTCCAGACGGCCTGCCGAAGTTCACGGCGGAACCGACGTTCGGTGGTGTGCCTGTCAGTCAGTTGAATGATGAAGACTTCAGGCTGCACATACGTATGCGTCTGGCTCAAGCCGAATTGTAATCAGCCAACATTTTCAGCAGTTCCTGCGGTCACGTGTACACGTGTGCCTGCTCACCATCAACAACCAACGGCGAGTCGTGGCGCACACTCCACGTCAGAATAGAAAACAAATGTCAGTAACTAACGCAGAATTGCGCAAACGACTCTTGGAAATGGAAATCGAAACCCTGATGGGTTCAGAACTACGCGGAGCCGATAGGGCACGCCTACAAGGCGCGATTGCGCTGCTTGCGAACTCCGACCGCGTCACCGAACAGAGCGCGGAGACCCGTGCCTTCACACAGTGGATGCGCACAGGTGACAAGTCGGCAGAACTCCGCACGGCCAACGTTATGGAAATTGGAGAAGGTTCACAGGGTGGCTTCCTCGTACCGCAGGACTGGGCCAATACGTATCAAGCAGCACTTCGCAGCTATTCCGGCCTGCGCGAAGCCGGTGCGAACGTCGTAACGAAAACGACAGGCCAGCCGTTCAAACTTCCGTTCAGCAACGACACGGCCACTATGGCGCAGCGACTGAGCGAGTCCGTTCCAGCGACCGACGCGATTCCAACGGCATCAGTGAACTCACCTGCCACGTTCATGTACAGCGGTGCTGGCGTGCGTGTCAGCATCCAATTATTTCAGGATTCCAGCTTCGACATCAGTTCGTATCTTCGTGACATCTTCGCGCAACGTCTCGGTAAAACGTACAACCTTGAGCAAACGCTTGGGGCTGGCGGTGGGCCGTCCGGTGTCCTTCCGAACATCACCAACACGCAAACGTCGGCAGGGGCCAGTGCCATCACCTTGGCTGACCTGAACTCGTTGCCCACGACCATCGACTACGCATATCGCAATGGCGCGGTGTACACGTTCAACGCGAACACAGAAAAATACCTGAAGAACCTTGTCGCCACTGGCTCTGGCGAGAGAATGTTTCCAGAGATGGCAGACGGCAATCTGAACGGCTTCCGCTACGTGGTGAACGTTGATTTCCCTGACATCGCTGCTGGTGCAACGGCTGTTGCGTTTGGAAACTTCAGACGCGGTGTTCTCATTCACGACGTGGCCCCGATTATGGTGAACTCCATCGAACGGTACGCGGAAAAGTATGAGCGTTACTACAATTTATTCCAGCGCAGCGGCGTGACCATCACGGACGCGAACAGTCTGGCCGTGCTCGTGCAGCACGCCTAAAAAGATTCTCGCGTAGAAGTCCGCGAGAGGCACCCGGTCGGTTTTCTCGGACTGGCCGGGTCATTTCTTGTTCAGATAGGAAGACAGAGTGCAGGGAGTCATCAACAGTTACGACCCCCAAGCGGGGTTCGGGTTCGTCTGGGGCCAAGACGGCACCACGATATTTTTCCACATCTCCAACGTAGAGCGCGGTTCAGAAATTGAATCAATTCCCACTGGTTGTTTGGTCGAGTACGAAGTTAGGCGACGCGCCAGAGGAAAAAACGTGGGGAAAAGTGAAGCGATCAAAATTCGCTTCGTCGAAGATTAGCAGCAAAAAACAACAACAGAAAAGAGAGAGAGAACAGATGGAGCAACAAACAGGAACGGTTTTATTCTTCAATTCCAAGGGTTTTGGGTTCATCGAACCTGACAACGGAAGTGCTGACGATGTGTTCGTGCATTTTTCGGCAATAGTCATGGAAGGGTACAAAGAACTGCATCAAGGCGACCGCGTACAGTATGAGGCGGTGCCCAGCCAGAAACACGCTGGCAAGTTTGAAGCTAAGAACGTCAACCTAATTCAGCAGTAAGCACAACACCCCACTTGTCCTTCACGGACGGTGGGGCTTTTGTCATTTCAGGACAGCTAGGGAAGTATATGCGGGGCGTGTTCACTATCGCTCAGACTTGTTCAAACCAGCGTGGAATACTGCCACTTGGTGAACTTTATGACGATGAGAGCGGACAAACTGATAGAGCTACTTAAAAACTTTCCTGCGGACGCACTGGTAACCGCCCACGTGCATGGGTTTGCAGTGACGAACCACGACGGTACCGGAGAAGTCATTGTCCTGAACCAGAGCTTGGCTGGCCCTGATTCGGCTGAAACAAGCGGAAGCCAGAAGCCCAGAATCGTGGCATGAGAAATAGCGTGCTCACTGCGAAACAGATACTAGGTGTGGCCTGTCCCAACTGCGGTGCAAAGATGCGCAAACCTTGTGAACGTACCGGCGGCGAACCACACCGAGAGCGAGAGTGGGCCGCATCCGATAAGCGTCTGTGCGAAGAAGGAAACCAAGTCTCTACGCGGATTCAAAAAGGCCGCCGATGAAGGGTAGTGGTGCAGTCTGAATCTTAGGTAGCGTCGGGTGTGGCTTTCGGCTTGCGAGGGTGATTGTTGCAAACGTGAGACTCAAAATTCCGCATCATCGCGTCGAAGTTCTCACCGGTAGGTGGGCCGTGCGTGTTGAAGACCCATGCACACTGGGAACAGCCCCAACCACGAAAGCGGGTTTGGTCTATCCACACCAACTGACGCGGCATGGGCCGCATTATATAGATTCAAACAACGTCTCTGCTAGTTTCTCAGCAGTCTGCCTGACGGATGCTTCCATGCGTTGGACATATTCAAGTTGCGCAGTGTCCGTCTTGCGGTGTCGAAGTATCGACGCGATGTCTTTGGGCGACCCTAGATGTTGCGCGTGGGTGGCGACAGAACGTCTCAGAACCTGAAAGTTTAGCTTCGGGATGTGAGCAGTCTTCGCCAGCGGGTTAAGCACGCGCTGTTGGTAATTTTCTTTCCAAAGGAATCCGCCACCAGTGTCGCTGAAAATGTAGGCATACGGTTCGTCGTCCAACGACTCACTGCGCCACTTCTCAAGGTCAGCAGCCACGATTTTCGGCACCAGCACCGTCAACCATTCCTTGTCGGTGGAACCAGCCTCAGTTGTTTTTGTGAATGGCCTGACCTTGCCACGGTACACCGTCTGCGTGATATTCAACAGGCTCTGGTTCGTGTCGAAACTATCCCACTTCAGTGCGAACAGTTCACTGGGACGCAGGCCCGTGACCAACATCAGGCGCAGCAACGTCCAATCGCGCATAGAATCCTTCGCGGCCTTCAGCAGCTTTGTGATTTGCGGCAGCGTCAGGAATGTCTTGCTGACAGGTTTCAAAATAGGGATGCGCAATCGTTTCGCTGGATTCTTTCGCAGGTAGTCATCTTCTGTCGCTGTTTCCAAAATCGAAAGCAGGAAGATGCGTGCATGTTTCACAAGTGAACCAGACCGCTGCTTCGCCAGTTCGTTCAGCCACCCTTGGAGCGCGACTGCGTCGATGTCTTCAAGGGCAGTGCTGCCGAATCGCTTGTTGATTACCCCCAGCACCCACAAGTTCGTTGCTCGTGTGGATTCCCGCCACGTTCCTTCACGCAAGGGTTGCCAGCGATGTTCGATAAACCACTGCAACGTGGTGCGGCTGTCGGCACGCAGACCCAGTTCTGCTTCGACCCGTTCGCGTAGCTGGCGCATCGCTTGCGCTTTGGTCAAGTCTGCAACGCGACCGATGACAAAGGCTGGTTGCTGGCGTACAATTTCGCCTGTGGATGCGTTCACTAACCTACGATTAAAGTGCCCCAACCAACTACCGGACTTCTTGGTGAGCCAACCACGCTGGTATCGCATAATTGCTAACCTACAGCTTCCCCAGCTTTTGGTCAAATGCGATAAATTATGTTTTTTGTTAGCGGTGCGGGAGTAGTTCAGCGGTAGAACGCCAGCTTCCCAAGCTGGATGTCACGGGTTCGATCCCCGTCTCCCGCTCCATTTTTCGTACGGGTTTTCTCCGCGCACTCTGCGAGGGTCCCCCGCGACCTCAGCGGTCAAAAGCTTTTCTGGCAGCGAAAAGTTAACCACCTTGCCGCGCTCTCACCTTGACACTACTCTCCCATCGCCTTATCCTTAATGCTTGCTTGTAAAGCAGTTACGCCTGCACGTGCTTCCGCGTGCTTCGCGACATGCAGCGGGGTAGCGGAGGGTCCGAATGCTCATAGAAATCAATGATTTAGAGCTCCAACCCCTCGATTTTGAGGAGAACTACCCGCCCGGAGCCATTGACCTGGGCCCGGACATGCACCAGCGTACGCCTCTGCATGCAGCCGGACGCGCTCAGTTGGTCGAAGAGCACCACGGCAAGCACCAGCTGATTAAGGACATCAGGCTGGCTGGGGAGCTCTCGACCTCGCTCGAAATGCCCTGCGCTCGTTGTTTGGAGCCGGTGATCGAAAATGTGCAGCGCAAGTTTGATTTGCTCTACCGTCCTTTAGGTGTGGACGCCGGCAGGGAAGAGCTCTCCGTAACCGGAGCCGAGGCCGAGATCAGCTATTATCAGGGTGAGAGCCTTCTGCTCGAAGACGCGGTTCGCGAGCAGGTACTGCTGGCATTACCCTTGAAGGTGATCTGCCGCGAGGATTGCAAGGGGCTTTGCCCGCATTGCGGTATCAACCTGAACTCGGCGCAGTGCTCTTGCACTGAGCCGATTGAGGACCCACGCTGGTCGGCGCTGAAAGAAATTCGCAGCAAGCTGGAAGACTGAACGCTATTCTAGAACTCACGGCTGCGGCCTCTCACGGCGCGGCTGGCAAAGGAATCGATAATGCCTAATCCAAAACGACGGCACTCCAAAGCACGCACCGGAAGCCGCCGCGCCCATGACTTCCTGAAGGGCCCTTCACTCTCCGAGTGCCCCAACTGCCACGAACGCAAGATGCCGCACCGGGCCTGCCCCAAGTGCGGTCACTACAAAGGCCGCGAAGTTCTGGAAGTGAAGGAAGCTCGCTAGACCACTACGCCCATGCCAAGCGTCATAGCCCTGGACGCGATGGGCTCGGATCGCCACCCGAAGCCTGAGATCGAAGGCGCGATCCAAGCCGCACGCCACTATGACGTCCGCGTGCTCCTGATCGGCCCTGAACCGGCCCTGCGCGCCGAATTGTCGAAACATCCCGCTGCCGCAGGATTACAAATTGATGTTGTCCACGCCAGCGAAGTCATCGGCATGGAAGACAAAGCGGTGCAAGCCGTACGCACCAAACGCGACTCCACGATGCGCGTTGGCCTGCGCCTGGTGCGCGAGAAGCAAGCCGCCGCTTTCATCACCGCCGGCAACACCGGAGCCGCCATGGCCACCGCCAAGATGGTGCTGGGCGCCATCCCCGGCGTGGACCGGCCCGCGCTGGCTGCGTTTTTTCCCACTGCTATTGGCACGGTGGCCAGCATGCTCGACGTCGGCGCCAACGTGGACAGCAAGCCTCATAACCTCGAACAATTTGCCGTCATGGGCGAAATTTATTTTCGTACCATGTTCGGAACCAAGCGGCCCAAGGTCGGACTGCTCTCAATCGGCGAAGAAGAAACCAAGGGAAACGACCTCACTCGCGAAGCCTTTCAGCTGCTCAAGCAGCTTCCACTGAACTTCGTCGGCAATGTCGAAGGGCGTGATCTCTATAGCGGAGAAATAGATGTCATCGTCGCCGACGGTTTTGTGGGCAATGTCGCGCTGAAAATTTCGGAAGGGGTCGCTAATCTCGTCCGCTCCACGCTAAAAGAATCGCTCAAAGCGACCATCACGCGGCAGGTGGGATATCTGCTTTCCCGCAGCGCGTTCGCCGATTTCAAAAAGCGTCTCGACCACACGGAGTACGGCGGTGCACCGTTGCTGGGAGTCAAAGGCGTATGCTTCATCACCCACGGCTCGTCGAACGCCAATGCAATCAAGAACGCGATTCGCGTGGCCGCAGAATTCGCCCAGCATCCCATCAACCAAGAAATCGAACAGCAACTGGCAGCGATCCGTGCCTCAGCCGAAGCGAAGGCAGCGCGGCCATCCGAGGTTCGAGGGAAGGGCACAGCCTCAGCCGTGCCGATAACGCCGCAGAAATAATGTTGGCTTTGGTGGCAGCTTGCCATAGATTCGTACGTTGCATCACTTCAGCTTGGAAATGATTCGTATCAGGGCACGGCTTCAGCCGTGCCGATAGTCCGCTAAAATAATTCCGGCTTTAGCCGCTGAGGGACTCTGACCACCAATGACCACAAACATCGCATTCCTATTCCCAGGACAAGGTTCCCAAGCCGTAGGCATGGGCAAGGACCTCGCCGCCAACCATCCCATCGCCCGCCAAACTTTTGACGAAGCCGACGAAGCCCTCGGCTACAAACTCTCACAACTTTGCTTCGAGGGCCCTGAAGACCAACTCCGGCTCACCGAGATCACCCAGCCTGCGATTCTCACCGCATCCATTGCGGCCTGGCGCGTGGTCAACGAAAAATGCCTCAAGCCCGCATTCGTCGCCGGACACAGCCTGGGAGAATATTCCGCCCACGTGGCCGCCGGAACGCTCAGCTTTGCCGACGCCGTCCACACCGTGCGCAATCGCGGCCAGTATATGCAGGAAGCCGTTCCCGTCGGCGTGGGAGCGATGGCCGCCATCCTCGGTATGGAGCTCGACAAGGTCGCCGCCGTCTGCGCTGACGCTGCTCAGGGAGAAGTCTGTGAACCCGCGAACATCAATTCCTCCGAGCAGGTCGTGATTTCAGGCCACGCCGCCGCCGTCGAACGCGCCGCCAAACTTGCCGATGAGCGCGGCGCCAAGCGCGCCAAACTTCTCCCTGTCAGCGCTCCATTCCATTGTTCGCTGATGAAGCCGGCCCAGGATCGCCTGGCTGCGCACCTCGCGTCCATCCCGTTCAACACCCCCGCAGTCAAAGTGGTTTGCAACGTGGACGCCGCCACCCTCGACGACGCAACTCGAAGCCGCGACGCGCTGGTCCGCCAAGTGACCGGCTCGGTGAAGTGGGAGCAATCCATACGCCTGCTGATCGGGCAAGGTGTCGAGACCTTCGTCGAAGTAGGCCCCGGCAAAGTTCTAAGCGGCCTGATGCGCCAGATTGACCGCTCGAAGACCTGCCTGAATGTTGCCGACGAAGCGTCGCTTCAGAAGACGTTGGAACACTTTGTAGTAAAGGCCTAGAAGTTTTCCGCTCTAAGACTCGCGGGGCGACCCGTTTTTTATTCCGAATGCCTTGCGTACATCATTATCTGCGCGTCTGCAGCGGCTTCAGCAAAATGCTCATGACATTGTTCAAAGCTCGGCCCATAAACCTACGGGTACCCTCGCTGGCGCCTAAAAGACCGACTATGGAAAGGACTAACACCGCGACCCGAAAATCGTGGAAGGGTGCGGCTATAGAGCTTAACGTCGAGAGTATGAACAGAACTGTGGCAAAAATGATGCATGCCGAAGCGACAAGACCGCCGCGCAGAGAGTCTAGATTCGTAAGTCCGACCTCCCGGAATTCGGTGAACGTATAGACGTGGCCATCAGGTGGAAGAGTTTCATCAGGGAACGCGCGGTGTAGCGCATGCTGGACGTGAACCGCAAAGACGGAGTAAACCGACGGGATTCTCCCGACGAAGAAATCCCTCATTGCTTCAAAATCAAATGGTATTGCAGACAGGAACTGCGTTCCGAACAAAGCCGTACCATTACGTGCCACAGTGGACGGATCTTCAAAGACCTTATTGATGATAAAACCAGCCAATTTCGGAGCGATTCCAACGCTGCCCAGCATTTCAACGAGGTCCCGCGACGCCTGAAATGAAGTAGTATCGCTCTCCACGATGAGAATGATGTCATCCACAGCTTGGCAGAAAGCTAAGGACTCCAGATCAACTCCCCCGCGGCAGTCGACAATAATGACGTCTGGCTCTAGGTAGTCCAGGCCTGAAATCAGCTGCTTTACCCGCAGGTTTAGGTCCGGTAGCCCTACAGTACTTGCACGACGATCACCAGCGCTCAAGAATCTCGCGTGCGCAAGATGACGAATTGGCTGTAGCGAATCGCGGATGCGAGTTTCGGATGTTCCACCGGTAAGAAGATTGGAAACCCCTACAGATGTATTTCGCACTTGCTCGAGCCCAAGATAAAAACTCAATCCAGCTGTGCCTGTATCAGCGTCGACGAGGATTACCGAACTGCCAATACTATCGAAAAGCTCAGCCATAACAGCGGCGATCATTGTCTTTCCACTTCCGCCTTTTCCACTCACAATCGCCACGCTTCTATGTTTTCTAGGAATCGACATTGCTAGTGTGTTCATTCTTTGATCTCCGGCAGATCTGCTGCATGAATACCGGCCTTGTTTTCTGTGATTCTGTCCAAGAGTTGATCGTGCAAGCGAACCGAGCCCTTCCCGAAGACACTTACTGGTATTGCCGAGAAGAGATAGACAATAAATGAAACGGCCACCGACATAAGGGAACTCATGAATCCAATGGCGTCGAATTGCCCTGGGTCAATACCGTAGTGCGACTTTACCCAGGGCTGAAGATTGGCTCCCCACGTCGCACCGAGCACTAGGACCGAGAGCAAGTAGAAAGTAAACCCAAGCACGACCTCAGCGCCCGTTGCTTCAATTCTAAAAACACCCTTGATCGGTATTCGAAACAGCTGTCCGGAACCGGCTCTAAGCTTAAGGCGCTGAGATAGCAACTTCCCGCTAACGATCACACCGATCGCGAGAAGAATTACCCAGGAAAAAATAAATCTGATGACCTGCGTCACAGCGTCTTGGTTGAGCCAGCTACTCGGTTGCTCTTGCATATACATACCACTTGATCACGCCCCAGGTTATGCAGCGCGCAAGGTTACCACAAACGTCTTATTACTGTGGGGACGACGAGGTCGGTCCACCACTCAGTTCATCCATTCACATGTACAGTTTCTCGCGAAGGATCAACGCGAGCGCTACTGTTGGAATGTCCCTGGGTCGTTCAACCATTCGGAAGATGAGAGGTATAGGATTTGGTTGAACATCCATATAATATGCTGCAATTCAGCTTTGTCAATGAGCTGATCCAGCTTTCTGGCGAAGCGTTCTTGGGGGGATTGTAGTTCGAGACTTCGTGACCGATCGGGGGCCATGTTTGTGTCCTTTATGAAGGTGGGGACGACGAGGTCGGCCGTCAAAACTTTTTACCCCTTCAACCAATACCCATGGATTGTGCCGATTATCGCCTGGTGCCCTAGGTTCGCGTCCGTTCTTTGGACGCTAACCTGGGTTGAGCAGCATCGACATCCCAACAATCATCGGTTTTTTTGTTCTTGACCAAACTCCTAAATGTAGATAACATGTATATAAATATATTATCTTAAAGATAACAGACGATCTTTGACAACCCGGCCGATTCAAGATCGCCGCAAGACCCCACATCATTCCGCAGCCGCGAAGCGGCGTAAGAGTGCAGCCCACGGCGCAAGCCGTGGGAAGGTTCGGATAAGCGGAAAAGCCCCCTGCGGGGCGAAAGACAGAATAGGAGCTATCCTAACTCCCACGTTATCAATATTTTGCCTATAACTTCTTTAGGCTCAAGATTTTGGCGAGGAAAATTTTCTACAGCCGTTTGCTTTCAAGATTTTACGAGGACGAGAGCGTTTTTTTGCTGTGTGGCGCG
>Ga0207136_1044_pt1 | contig 29070 bp, 13 predicted proteins | sample Alteio_BWMinHeat_8_FD_153552 | JGI IMG/M metagenome (GOLD analysis project Ga0207136, IMG submission 153552) | Enriched cells from forest soil in Barre Woods Harvard Forest LTER site, Petersham, Massachusetts, United States -... | ecosystem: Environmental > Terrestrial > Soil > Temperate forest >...
CACGCAAAACACAATCTCCTCGCCGATTTAAGGACTTACCAAGGCGATCCGCAGCCAACGGCGGATTCCGGCGCAGCTTACGACGCTCTGAAAGCGTACCTGCTCACGACGTCCGAATCTCCGCGGAATACGGGAGAGTTTTTGCAAGACCTCCTCATGAAGGATTGGAAGCGAGACTTAGGCGACATCGATCCGGAGCGTACCGACCTTGCCGTGCAACAATTTGCGTTCTATAGCTCCGAATTGACAACCGACAATCCCTATTCGAAAACCATTGACATCGCCCTAGTTGGCCAGGTTCGCGCTTATTTGAATAAGTTCTCAGGTCTGCAGCGTCTGTACACCAGCATGCTCACGGACGCGCGGCAAAAGGCAAAGAGCTACCGCTTCGCCGCCGCCCATCCTGAGGGTTCGGAAGTTCTGCGCGCCAGAACGGACGTCGACGCCGCATTCACTTCGGACGGCTGGAAGGTCATGGATCAATCCATCCAGCACCCCAATGCAGTCCAGGGCGAAACCTGGGTGCTTGGTTCGGCAACAAGCACGAACCTCGGCACGGCCGAATTGAGCGCGCAGCTCCGAGCTATGTATGAGAAGGATTTTATTGCGCAGTGGCGGGCGTTTTTGAACGCGACAGCGGTCCTGCCCTATAGCAGTGATCCCGACGCCGCCGCAAAACTGTCCAAGCTCTCCGCGAACTCGTCGCCGCTCCTCGCCCTCCTCTGTGACGTTGCGGACAATACAAACGTGCAGTCCACCACGATTAAACTGGCTTTCCAGGCGCCGCAGCAGGTCGTCGCGCCGGGTTGCGGAGTGCAGAAGAAGTACGATCAGGCATCCAATGATCCGTACATGAAGGGCCTCTTGAGCCTGCAACAGTGCGTGCAACAAGTTGCCGATGCTCCTCGGGAACAAAAGGACGCTCAGAAAACCACTTGCGGGCCTACCGTTTCGCAGGCTCACCTCGCTTCAGCGCAACTCGCGCAAGGTCTCCCCACCGATCCCGACGGCCATGTGGACCAAACCGTGGGCACGCTTCTGGACGAGCCCATAAAGGGTTTGCAGAGAATATGGATTTCGACGGGTGGCTCAGGCGAAGGAATATGCACGCCCTATAGAGCGTTGCAGACTGCTTATCCCTTTAATGCGCATAGCACCCGGGAAATCACGTTGGCGGAATTCAGTGAATTTTTTCAGCCGGTAAAGGGAAGGCTTTCTCAATTCCTGGTCGCGCAAAAAAACAATTTGAGTTTGCAAGGAACAACTTATGTTCGCGCGCTTGGAACCTCGACGCCAGTTGGAAGTAATTTCCTTCGCACTTTAAACGAACTCTACGCCATTCAGCTGGCCGCTTATCCCAATAACGCAGCTGATCCGCGTTTCGAGTATTCAGTGACCGCACACCTTCCCGACGCTGGCGGCTTCAAGAGCGAGAAGCTGGCGTTTGATGGTCAGGAATGGAACATAAGCGGGAGCGGTGGAACGAGGAAATTCGTTTGGCCCGGGGCTACGGTGCAGGGCGCTTCTCTAAGCCTGAACAGCGGCACTGAGCTGGAAGTCGCACGCTATCAGGGCCTTTGGGCTGTGGCTCATTTCCTCTCCGCCTACAAATGGCAAGCATCGGGGACTGGCTACATTATCCAAGGGCCACTCATCGGCCCCACCGGCCAACCCTTCACGAGCAACGGCAAGACTGTTGAAGTGCGCTTCGATGTGGACTTTAAGGGCGTTCCCTTCTTCCAAGCAGGCTTTTTGTCAGGCTACAGTTGCCCGGCGATGAGCAAGTGATTTGATGTTGCAGTGAACCCCGCGATCTTTGTGCAACATATTCACACGCCTGGCAAATCCGCACGGATAGCCATCTTTCCAAGCCAGCGGAAAAACGGTAAGCCGCACGATGGTTTTTTCGGGCTCCTGCCATCGAGAAATTCCATGGCGATAAAGGGAGTGTCCTAGGGGACCCTGAGCCGCTCGTCGTAGCAAATTCTTACAGCGGCCAAGGATATTAGCGCTGAAAGGTAATCGTGAGCGGAAAGCGGACGGTTACCGGCTTTCCGTCCGATTTGGGAGCGGTCGTCTTCCAGTGTTTCGAAGCATCTTTTACTTTTTTGAAGAAGTCCTTGTCGGCATCGCCTTCTTTGTCGATCTTCACGTTCCCGCCGGGCTCGATCGTAACCATTACCGTGAACGAGTACGGCAGTTTTCCCGGCTTGTTTGCAACATCCGGAAAATCCACCATCGGAGTTCCAACCCACTCCAGCGGCGCGCTCGCATCTAATTTTGCGCAAGAGACGGAGCCCGCAACGGATGGCGCCTCAGCCGCACCTCGCCCGGGACCGCAAGAAAGCGCGGGCAATACAAGTTTTCCCGCGGTCTGTGTCAGCGCTTGAATCGCGTTGGGGATAGTTGTCTTCACGTAAAGCGCTGCCTGATCGCGGTAGATCCCGCTGCCGTTGGCTATTCTCTGAAATTCCTGACTCACACCGTGGCTCAGTGTCTCGATGTCTTTCCTCTGCTTTGCTAGCTCAAAATGTTGTTGGGCGGTCTCGAAGGCCGCCTTGTCGCCGTTCTTCTCTGTCGCCTTGCTGTAGGCATCCGCAAGATGCTTCTCCAGTTCGCGCATGGGAGCGGCCAGGGCGGGATCTTCGGCGCGCCCTCCAAATACGTGCAGCTCGTCTTGCGCACGCTGTATGGCCGCGGTATCGCTCTTGGCTTCCGCGGCTTGCGCATTGTTTTTAATCTGATCGAACTGCTGCTGCTCGGCGGCATGCAATTCCTTCAGAAGTGTTTCGTGAGTCTTGCTCCATTGCTGGGCAGAATCCGCCGCTGCTTTTGCCGCGCGGAAGGAGCTCGCCTTCAGGTTGTCTTCGAAAGTGCCCACGGTTTGCAGCGCTTTCTCAACTACGGGCAGCTGCTTCTTCGCATCGGCGCTCTGCGCCCCCTTGCGGTTTATCACCTCTTGGAACTGTTCCTTCGCTTCCGTCCAGCGTTCGTCTTTCAGGGCCTGCACGGCGGTGTCGTAAGTCTTCTGGTCGGTCCCCGATTGCCGTATTTTGCCCAGATAATTTTCCGCTTGCGGTTTAAGAGTAGAACCGGCGATGTTTAGATCCATAACCGCGCGAAATTCCTTGCGAGCCTTCTCAAAATCCTTCGCCAGATAGAGCGTCACGCCCTGATTGAAGTGATCCTGCTCTTGCTTCTGGACATCGGTCGCGCTCAATCCCGCTTTCGCCGTTTCCAAATCCCGCGTAGCGTCATCGAAGTGCCACAAATTCATTTGAATCACGTCCTGAAAAGCTTGCTGAGCGCCCGCGTAGTCTTTCTTGTCCTTCAGCAACGCCTCGGCGTCGTCAAATCGCTTTTGTTCTTCCGCTCGCTTCTGCTCGATTTGATTGACTTGATTTACGGCGTCGGCTTGTAGCGGGCTCTTGCTTTTGGCGAGTCCCTGCCAAATCTGTTCGGATTGATCAAACTGTCGGTTCTGCCAAAGCTCTGCGGCTTGCTGCTTCAACTTCAAATCACTGTCCGACGGAGTTCCTCCATTTGTCTTGTGCGGCCACAGCGCCACGGCGAGAAGCACCACTACCACAAGGCCGATACCTGCTAGCACAGGCGGCCGCCGCAGGATTGGCAGAATTTGCCCCATAACATCGCTGCCAGGTTTGGGCTGAGGCGCAGTAACTCGCGGCGCAGCCGCCGCGACGCTTCCACTCGGGCGCGGCTCCGCTGGCATGCCAGTCGCTGCAGCGGCCTGCCGCGCAGCAGGGCCCGCAATCACCGTCGCGTCAGGAGCAACACCTTCCGCCCTTCGCGCACCAGTTTCTTTACCCACAGAATCCGAGCGCTTTGGAACCGCTCCATCTTTCTTTGCCCCCGGCTTCTCTCCCGTACCAATAACCTTTGTAGCGGAGAATCCCGCCGCTGGGATATTTTGTGCGGATTCACTTACTTGGGTTAGATCACTCGCCGGCTTGGCAGCTGCAGTCTTGTCTTTTTTCGCAGTTCCCGCCGGCTTTTGCACCACTGTCTTCGCAGCGGAATACATCTGTGTTGCCGCCGGTTGTTGCCCGCTGGCAAGATTCGTAATTTTTCCTTTAAGCTCTTGCATCCGCGGATCGGAGGCCTGAAATATCTGCGTGGCCATCACTTCGTTGAACATCTGCGTGGCGCCCGCGTGATCGCCTTTGTTCACCAGTGCTTGCACCGCGCTGACTTTCTTTTCTGCCTCATCTTTCTTTTTCCGCTTTTCTTCCGCTCCTTGCAGCAATTGCGTCACATTCGGGTCCGGCCCCATGGACTCCATGGTCTGCTGGGCCAAATCAATGGCATCCGTGATCTTGTCTTGATTGATCTTGCTGTTGATTTCGCGGACGCGCCGCTGCATCTCATTGCGGGCTCTCTCGCGGTCGTCCTGTTCTTTCTTCAATGCCTCTGCTTCCGTGGCCAGCTTGCGGAAAGCATCTTGTTTCGGGAATTCCTCGATTGCCAGCCGCGCGGTGTCCAGAGCCTCGCCGTAGCGTTCGCACATCAGGAAACCTTGGATCTGTTTTTCCCGCTCTTCTTCCTTCCGCTTCTGTTCTTGCTGCGCCACTTCTCCGCGCGCTTAATTCACCAATTCCTTTAATTCATATTCCTGCGGAAACTCCTGCAAGAGTGGTTCGCCCTTGATTACCACCTGCTTGAACTTGCCTGCTCCCAGCAGACCGCGCAGAGCTGTTACTTCCGAGTCCAGCCGCTTCTGCCGTTTCTGTTCCTGTTCCTCCTGCAAAGCCAGGTTTTGCAGATTCCTAACGGCAGTGTCCTGTGGGTGTTCCGCGACCAAAACGTCCAATATTTTTCGTGCTTCGGCAAAATTCTGCTGCCCCAGAAGCCTGCGCACTTCCGCCATCTGGCGTTGTTTCTGAAGTTCCGCCTGGTCCGTCTTGGCCGATTCCTGTAGTTTTTTCAGTTCCGGGTCATTCGGAAATTCCTGCAAAGCTGCCGTTATGACCGTGAGGCACTCGTCGTAATTGAGTTCGGTCCAAAGCGTCCGCGCCCGGTGCAGGATTTCACCCAACTTCTTTCGCTTTTCCCGCCGACCCCGCTCTTCTTCGATCTGTTTCTTGAGCTCGTGCACCTGGAGGTTGGACTCGTCCAACTCAACCGCTTGTCCCAATGCAGCCGCCGCCTCGGTCAACGCCCCTTCCGCCAACCGCTGCTTGGTCAATTTCAGTTTCTGCTCCAACTGCTGCACTTTCGCGGCTGCCGCATCTACTTCCGCCAGTAGTTTGTGCGCAGGCTCATGTTTCGAATCCAGCCCCAGCGCCGCTTGCGCTTCCGCTTTCGCCTCGCGCAGTTGACCCGCCTTCAAATACCCTGCGCCACGGCTCAAGTGTTCCTGCAGCCTCGGCTGAATCTCTGAGCGGCGAAGCTCCACGGATACTTTCTCCAACATGCTCTTCGCCTGCGAGTTCCCCACGTCGATGTGCAAGGCTTTGCGGAGGAGCGCATGCGCGCGCTGCAGATCTTTTGCCACCACCAGCTCTTGGCAATCCGCCAGCAACCCCGAAACGGTGGCCTGTTGCGCGGCTTTCCAGATCGGTTCGATGGCATGGAGCAAGTCCTCCATCGACTGGAAGCGGTCGTCGCTCTTCTTTTCCAGCATTTTGTTGACGATCTGGGCCAGTTCTTCGGTGCACTCTGGCGATTGCCCCATCAGGTCTTCGGGCTTCTCGTAGATGATGTGGAACATCAGCTCGGCTTCGCTGTCGCCCGTAAACGGCCGTTTGAACGCCAGCAGTTCGTAGAGCGACACGCCCACTGCCCAAATGTCGGACCGCGCATCCGCTCTCTCGCCTTTGTACAACTGCGGCGACATGTACGCGCGCGAACCAATCATCATGTTCGGTTGCGTCATCGACATGTCCGTGAGCCGCGCGATCCCGAAGTCCACCACCTTTACAACGCCTTCCTTGGTGACCATGATGTTCGCCGGCTTGACGTCGCGATGCACCACATTGTGCTGGTGCGCATACGCGAGCGCGTCACACACGCGCACGATGTATCCAAGCTTGACGGACAGAGGAAGTACAGGGCGCTGCTCGATGATCCGATCCAGGCTCTCCCCTTCGAGATACTCCATGGCGATGAACGGAGTATTTTTCTCGTGCCCCAATTCGTAAATCGTCACGATGTTGGGATGTTGGAGAGCGCCGGCAGAACGTGCTTCCTGGTAAAAACGGTCCAGCAGATTCGACTGCGCACTGGGGCCACCGGTGATGGTCTTTAGGGCGACTAAACGGTCGATCAGCGGATCACGGGCTTTGTAGACCGCTCCCATAGCTCCGCGGCCGATCTCGGCGATGATCTCGTATTTGCCTAAAAGCTGCACACCCACACCCCTGTCGGCATGATGGTAACAAAACTAGGGCCAAACCACTCGTCCCGTAAGAGTACGAATGCCCTATTTTGCAGGTACTGGGAGGTCTTCCTAAATTGCCTCCAGTTTAGGGCCGCTCCGCCCCGCAAACCATTGAAAACAAGACAGAAAATGGCTAGTGGCGAAAACTCTGGGGTCCCAGAAACTCGTCGCCCCCCTAACACCATCCGCAAATGCAGCTGGGTTTTTGAACCCACGAAAACCCCTAAGCACCTCGGGAGACTCCCTATTGGTTCCGAAATTGTCACAGCTTTTTCACACCGGGCTAGGGTTAGCATGCTCCTCAATCTACCTAATATTACAAGGGATTGGACGGAAATTGTCAGGTTGCTGTGTTGGCCTTTGCCACAAGCAAAATAGCCAGCAAGTAGAAAAGGAACATCAACGCCAAGTAGGTTTTGGCCTGCGGCTTCGCTCCCTGAAATTCCTTCCACGCCAGCACTCCCCATAACGCGGCAACCATCGGCGCCGACTGCCCAATGGCATACGAGATGGCCACTCCCGTGAAACTTGCCGCCACCAAATTGAACACCGTCCCCGTTCCCCAAATCGCTCCGCCCAGCAAGCCGAGCACGTGGCCCGAAGCCGGCCCGCGAAAATATTCGCCGAAGTTCACCGGCTCGCCGACCAGCGGCTTCTTCATGAAATAAATGTTCCAGATGAAGCAAGACAACAGCGCGCCAAGCGTCAGAAAAACGCTTACGCTATACGGTCCCAAGGTTTTTCCGTGGCTCATCGAGTGCGCAACAAATGGAGACCACAACCCCATCAGCACGCCCGAAACGATGCAAGTCGTGATGCTTTTCTTCGACGTCGAACTTGGCACCCTCGCAAGACTTCCGTAAGCCTTCCCATCCATGATCACGGCGATAACGGCGCAAGCCACTCCAATCGCGAGCAAACCGGCATTCCCCTTCGGCTGCTGCAGATAACTCGTTATGACTCCCACCACCAGCGCGATGCCGATCGAGACCGGGAACGCGATCGCAAGTCCCGCCATATCAATCGCTGCCACCAACAACAGATTCGCCAAATTAAAAACTGCTCCGCCGATAAGCGTATAAACAATGTTCGAACCATCCGCCGCCCGCACGTTATTCAGAAAGCTGGACGCATCATTCGAAGTGCTCCCCATCGTAAAAGCCAGAACCACCGAAATGAGAAAAATCCCAATAGCGTAGTCCCAATAAAAAAGCTCGAACCTGTAGTTCTTCACTCCCTTGAACGTATTCGCCCACGAGCCCCAACAAATAGCCGTAGTGATCATCATCAACAGCGCAATTTCCAGACTATGCGGCGTGTACATTCTTTAGCGGCTCCAAACTCGAATATTTTGCCTTACCCTGTATGCGATCGAACGGCTTCGTCTTATTTTGGCTCGCTGGTGCTTATATGCGTGGCGGCACACCCTGTCAAGCCGCATTTGCTTGTCGGGGCGCAAATGCAGTGCACACGACTCCACAAATTTCTGCTCTAGCCATTGAACACTTTTCCACCACTTCCGCTATAATCCGCCACTATGCCCAAGCAATCCTTTATCGCTGTTGTAGGCAGTGCCAACGTGGACCTCACCACGTTCAACGATGTGTTCCCGCGTCCAGGTGAAACCATCTTTGGCAAAAGTTTCGACCTTGGCTTCGGCGGCAAAGGCGCGAACCAAGCCGTCGCCGCTCGGTTGTGTGGCGCGTCCGTCGCCATGATCGCAAAAGTCGGCAGCGACCTCTTCGGCCCCGCGACCATCAAAAATTTTCAGTCGCAAGGCATCGACGCCAGCCACGTGCGCATCGCGGAAGGAGTCTCAAGTGGCGTCGCGCCAATTTTTGTCGAGCCGGGCGGCCAAAACCGCATCATCGTCGTCAAAGGCGCAAACGACACGCTCTCGCCCGAAGACATCGATGCTGCCGCGCCCCTTTTGCGTAAAGCCGACACCATCGTGATGCAATTCGAGATTCCGCTCCGCACCGTGTATCACACCGTCCGCTTCGCGGAATCGGAAGGCATTCGCTGCATCGTGAACCCCGCGCCCGCACAGGCGGTGGACTTCAAACAACTCACTGGTGGCGACTATTTCATCCCCAACGAAACCGAAGCGGAGCTCATCACCGGCATGGCCGTCCATTCGCTCGAAGACGCCACAAGGTGCGCCAATTTTCTTCTGCGCCAAGGAATGAAGCGCGTCGTCCTCACGCTCGGCCAGCGCGGAGCACTTCTCGCCGGCCCCGAAGGCACCGAATTGATTCCCGCGTTCAAAGTGGAAGCCATCGACACAACCGGCGCCGGCGACGCTTTCATCGGCAGCTTCGCCGTTTTTCTCGGCGAGGGCATGCAAGAAAAAGAAGCGCTCACGCGCGCAAATCTCTACGCAGCCCTTTCCACAACCGCCGTGGGAACACAGAAGTCTTTTCTGAATCGGGCTGATTTCGAACGAGAATGGCAGTTCCACAGCACCCGCCTGTGAACGCCCCCATCCAAAGTGATAAGATTTCGTTTGTACTCAAAATCGACCTTCGCCTAAGAGAATCTCAAGATGTCCAATGTGACCAGAACACCCGGCAGCACACCTAGCTTGGACAAGCGCGCCCCGGAAGCCTCCATTTCTCCGGCGGATACGGCCCTCGCTCATTTGCGTGGCCGCGCACTGCAAGCAAATAGCGGCGTCCCCCTTAATCTAGATTGGGTCGAAGACGTTCGCGTCAACACCAGCGCCGTCGAACGCCGCGCCCAATCGCTCGTCACTCGCCGCACCGTAAAAAAAGATTACCAAGCCGCCTGGCTTCTCCGCGCAATCTCCTGCATGGACTTAACCACGCTCTCCGGCGACGACACCGACGAACGCGTCCGCCGACTCTGCGCCAAAGCCCGCCAGCCAATCCAGCACGAACTCGTCGCTAAACTCGGCATCGAATCGCTCGACATAAAAGTCGCCGCCGTCTGCGTCTACCACGTCTTCGTAGAAACCGCCCGCCGCGCCCTCGAAGGCAGCGGCATCCGCGTAGCCGCCGTCTCTACCGGTTTCCCCGCCGGCCTTTCTCCCCTTTCCGACCGCGTCGACGAAATCCGCCGCTCCGTCGAAGCCGGCGCCGATGAAATCGACGTCGTCATCACTCGCGCCCACGTCTTCGCCGCAAAATGGCAAGCCCTCTACGACGAAGTCGCCGCCTTCAAACACGCCTGCGGCCCCGCCCACATGAAAGTCATCCTCGGCACCGGCGATCTCCTCACCCTCCGCAACGTCGCCCGCGCCAGCGTAGTAGCCATGATGGCAGGCGCAGACTTCATCAAGACCTCCACCGGCAAAGAACCAGTCAACGCAACTCTCCCCGTTGGCCTGGTAATGACGCGCGCCATCCGCGAATTCGCCAACCAAACAGGTTTCGCCGTAGGCTTCAAACCCGCCGGCGGCATCCGCACCGCCAAACAATCCCTCGAGTGGCTCTCTCTGATGAAAGACGAACTCGGCCCATCCTGGCTAAAATCCGATCTTTTCCGCTTCGGCGCCAGCGGCATGCTAGCCGACATCGAGCGCCAACTCGAACACCACGCCACCGGCCGGTACTCCGCCGACTACCGCCACCCCATCGCCTGAAAAAATGAAGCAAACTCTTTACATCGAAGCTCATTCATCAACGCAGAACCTCATGGGTTGCGCAAACAGCAATATATGTGTCATTCCGAGGGCGGTTTTTCGCCCGAGGCATCTGCCTTTTCCGTGCTTTTGCCGCGTCGGGAGCTTCTGAATGAGCATCGTCGAAAAATTCGTCATCATGGACTACGGCCCCGCCCCCGAGGATCCCCGCGAAGCCGTCGCCTGGCTCGACCGCCACAAACGCCGCTTCGGCCACTTCATCAATGGCGCGTTTCAAGCTCCGCTAGACGGAAAATACTTCGACACTACCGATCCTTCCACCAACGAAAAACTGGCAGAAGTCGCACAAGGTTCCACAGCCGACATCGACGCCGCCGTAAAAGCCGCCCGCAACGCGCTCCCGCAATGGCAATCACTAACTCCCCACGCCCGCGCGAGATATCTCTACGCCCTGGCCCGCCAAATCCAAAAACATTCCCGCCGCCTGGCTGTCCTCGAAACTCTCGACAACGGCAAACCCATCCGCGAAAGCCGCGATATCGACATCCCTCTAGTAGCCCGCCATTTCTACTACCACGCCGGCTGGGCCCAACTCCTCTCGCAAGAATTCCCCGGCTACGAAGCCTGCGGAGTCGTCGGCCAAATCATCCCTTGGAATTTCCCGCTACTGATGCTCGCGTGGAAAATCGCCCCAGCATTGGCCACCGGCAACACCGTCGTCCTAAAACCCGCCGAATTCACCCCGCTCACCGCTCTAGCCTTCGCCGAAATTTGCCAAGAGGTCGATCTCCCAGCAGGCGTAGTCAACATCATCACAGGCGATGGCTCAACAGGCGAAGCCCTGGTCGCCCACTCCGACGTTGACAAAATCGCCTTCACCGGCTCCACCGAAGTTGGCCGCGCCATTCGCAAAGCCACCGCCCACTCTCACAAAAAACTCTCCCTCGAACTCGGCGGCAAATCCCCCTTCATCATTTTCGAAGACGCCGACTTCGACTCCGCCGTCGAAGGCCTCGTCGACGGCATCTGGTTCAACCAAGGCCAAGTCTGCTGCGCCGGCTCCCGCCTCCTGATGCAAGAAAGCATCGCCGAGCCTCTCATCGCCAAAATTTGCGATCGCATGAACACGCTCCGCGCCGGCCCCCCGCTCGACAAATCCATCGACATCGGCGCCATCATCGCCCGCGTCCAGCTCGACCGCATCCAGCGCCTCGTCGATCAAGGCGTAGCCGAAGGCGCCACCTGCTGGCAGCCCAGCATCCCCATGCCCTCCCGCGGCCTCTATTTCCCGCCGACGCTTCTGAGCAACGTCCATCCCACCAGCATCGTCGCCCAACAAGAAATTTTCGGCCCCGTCCTGGCCGCCATGACCTTCCGCACACCCAGCGAAGCCGTCGAGCTAGCCAACAACACCGCCTACGGCCTGGCCGCCTGCGTCTGGAGCGAAAGCATAAACGTTTCTCTTCACATCGCGTCACAACTCAAAGCAGGCGTAGTCTGGGTCAACTGCACGAATCTTTTCGACGCCAGTTGCGGCTTCGGCGGCTATCGCGAGAGCGGCTACGGTCGCGAAGGCGGCCGCGAAGGCCTCCTCGAATATTTAGAGCCGAGTTGGTTCAAAAACGCCCCGCAACTCCACCCACGTCCGCTAGCGATCGATCAACCGCCGCAACAATTACTCGAATCCGCCGCCGACTCTTCGACGCCGCCCCCCTTTGCCCCAGAAATTGATCGCACCGTAAAACTCTTCATCGCCGGCAAACAAGCCCGCCCCGACTCCGGCTACAGCCTCGAAGTCCGCGCCGCCGACGGCCGCCTCCTAGGCGAAGCCCCCCTCGGCAATCGCAAAGACATTCGCAACGCCGTCGAAGCCGCCCGCAAAGCCACCGCCTGGCCCAAGTCCACCGCCCACAACCGCGCCCAAGTCCTCTACTACCTCGCCGAAAATCTCTCCCAACGCCGCGAAGAAATCGCGAGCCGTCTCTCCGAGGTAGTCGGCAAGCAACAAGCCGAAGCAGAAGTAAGCACGAGCATCGAACGCATCTTCACCTACGCCGCCTGGGCTGACAAATACGAAGGCACAATCCACAACCCCCCATTCCGCAACGTCACCCTAGCCATACAAGAACCCATCGGCACCATCGGCATCCTCTGCCCCGCCGAAACCCCGCTGCTGGGTTTCGTCTCCACAGTGATGCCCGCCCTAGCCGTGGGCAACACAGTCATCGCCGTCCCGAGCGAAATCTACTCGCTAATCACCGCCGACCTCTACCAACTCTTCGAAACCAGCGATCTCCCCGCCGGCGCCGTAAACATCGTCACCGGTCGGCCCCACGAACTTCTCAAAACCCTCGCCGAACACGACGACATCGACGCCCTCTGGTGCTTCGCCGACGCCCCCACCTGCGCCACCGCCAAATCCCTCTCCATCGGCAACCTAAAACAAGTCTTCACCAACGAAGGCCGCTCCATCGACTGGTTCAACGCGCAACAGTCCGAAGGCCGCTTCTTCCTCCAACACGCCACCCAAATCAAAAACATCTGGGTCCCCTACGGCGAGTAGAAGCCCTCTACCTGATTTACGGGCAATGGATGAGCTTGATATTCGACGCCACGAGTGCCCTTCTCCTAAAACCCACCGGGAGAGGGAGAAGCGTGGACCTGAATAGCCTAGTCCTCGTGAGGATTCACAGCCGCTACCTGATCGCCCAACCGCATGGGCGGCCGGGTACCCGCTCTACCTGGGTTCCCCGTGTTCTTTTTCAAATCTCGTATAGTTCGGATAGACCCACTTTCCAGGACTGATGCACATGTAATATTTCGTTTCTTTGAGATTGAAGACAAAATCTCCTACTTCGCAGCTTGTTGGAAGAGCAGTGACACTAGACGAGTGCAAGCGGATAAATGCTTCTTTCATCCTAACCCCACACTTTTCATTCGCAATGCGCTGGCCATGATGCGAACCGAGAGTCCACGAGCCCCAAACAGCCGCCGCCACCAAGAGCGCTAATACGATTGTTTTGGCTTTCAAGTTTTCATCTCCAAGGTGAAGGGCAAGCCGAGGCCCACCCCGTCTTCTCGATTCGCTTCATTGTAAGGGGTTGGCGGGTGGCGCACACACTTTGAGGATACATAGGCCTCGCGCGGGGTGCCGCACCCTTGGAACCTGGTTTTTCAAGGGCTGCGGGTTTAGATTCCACTTCAAGCTAAGATGAAACGGTGACAAAAGGACTTCTACTCCCCGCCCTTTTACTCCTGGCGGTTCAAGCAACCGCCCAGGTCAAAGTCGACGTGCTCAATCCACGCCAGCAATACCTGGAAGGCGAGCCAATCACCGTGACTGTTCGAGTCACAAACGTTGGCTCCGATCCCGTTGGGAATGACGGCTGCGACGGTCGCGTGGATCTCGTGGTGGTCGGCCAGCAAACAAGGACGCCCCCAAATCTCTGGGGCTGCTTCGGTGGCGGCGTCATTTCGGGAACGGGTTGTGGAATCGATCATCCACCGATGCTCTCGCCCGGTAAAAGCACCGACTTCCTATACCTGCTCCGCGACTACCGTCTCAAGCCTGGACAATATGTCCTCAAGGTGTCGGGCAAGACCGGAGTGCGTTGGCACTTTGCGGTCAGTTTTCTTCGTCCGGACTCGGCTCCGATGCCCGCTTCGAAATTCCATGATGGAGAGCCTGTCCCGGGCGAGTTTTTTGACCAGAAGCTTGCACTAAATATCCGCCAAGCGAGTCCAGAGCAACTCAAGGCGGCTTTCATCCCGTATCTTCACGATGCCGCTTCCTCAGACCCACAGCTAAGCTATCCAGCGCGAGATGCCATCAGCGAAGCAGCTCCGTCATTCTTGGAAAAAACGATCTTCGAATTTGCGTCCAGCCCAAACGCTGTGTCCTTTGCCGTGAAGGGGCTCAGTAGAATTGACACCAAAGAAAGCCGTTCAGATCTTGTGAAGCTCTTCAACAACAGTACCGATCCCAAGATTCGCGAATCTATCGTCGAGGCCTTAGCTGAAATGAGCAACTCGGACCAAATCGATTTTTTCACCGGTTTGCTTCTTGCGTCGGGCTCCGAGACTGATGACAAGATTTTGCAATGGGCCATCCTGGCGATCGGCCTCCACGGCGGTGACCGCGGCGTAGATTTCCTTGGTTCGCTTCAATCCTCCAAAAGCACACAACAAAGCCCGTGGCTAAGGTCAGTTATCGCCACAGCGTTATCCACTTCCAAATCTCCAAGAGCCATTCCCATCTTGATCGAGATGTACGCCGACCCAGATAGTCTGGTCCGAAACAATGTTTGCGGCTCACTCATGAGCCTCACCCACCGCGCCTGGTGCGACGGTTCCGGACAAACTACCCGGTTGCAATCGACATGGCGGGCCTGGTGGCAGAAACACGGCCCATCCACAAAAGTCTACGGCCCCGAAGAATGCGTCGCTCCTAGCGAAGCATCCCCTCTGAATTCCAGTCAGACCGCAAGAACTCGCGCTTCATAACAAGTGCTCTCTCTCCGTTGACTGCCAATTTCGCCGCCGGTGCCACACCCTTGGCACTTCGTTTTTCAAGCCTGCGGGTTTAGATTCAACTTCATGGGCGGGACCTGCGCGGACGGATAGCTACTCGAAAATCACAGTCTTATTTCCGTAGAGCAAAATGCGGTTCTCGATATGCCAGCGGACTGCCGTAGAAAGCACCACCTTTTCCAGGTCCCGCCCCTTTTGGACCAGATCCTCGATCCTGTCGCGATGCGATATACGCGCCACGCCTTGCTCGATGATGGGCCCATCGTCCAGCACTTCCGTGACGTAGTGCGCCGTGGCCCCGATGATTTTCACGCCGCGATCGAAAGCTTGCTGGTGCGGCTTCGCCCCAATAAACGCCGGCAAAAAGGAATGATGGATATTGATGATTTGCTGCGGATATTGCGCAACGAAGTCCTTGGAGAGCACTTGCATATACCGGGCCAGCACCACCAGCTCGATATTGTTTTCGCGAAGCAACTCGATCTGCTGTTTCTCAGCCTCCTGCTTATTCTCCTTCGTCACGGAAATGAGGTGATACGGAACGTCGTGAAAGTCCGCGTGCCGTTTCGTGTCCGGATGGTTGCTGATCATCAACGGAATTTCGCAAGCGAGTTCGCCGATCCGCTGCCGGTAGAGCAGATCCACGAGACAGTGATCGTATTTTGAAACAAAAATGGCGACGCGAGGACGGTAGTTCGACCGAGTAATGCGCCACCGAATCGAAAACTCCTCGGCAATGGGCGCAAACCATTGCGGAAAGTCTTTCAGATCGAACTCAAACCCTTCGAGATCCCATTCGACGCGAGCCAGATAGAAACGTTCTTCCCCCGCCTGGTGTTGCTCGAAATGAAGTATGTCCCCGCCATGCCAGTAAATAAAATCCGCTATCGCCGCATCCAACCCTTTGCGGTCCGGGCACTGCAATAAAAGGATAGCGCTGTTCTTCACGTTGAATCCTCGCGGGCCGGTCATCTTACCTCAGTTTCCGGAGCGTCGCTCCTCTCTTGGCTCGGCGGCCAGGAGAATAGGGCTGCCCGTGCTATAATAAGTGCAGGCAATATTGTGGAGAGTTTCCCGCGGCAGCCAGTCTGCCGCGTTTTTATTTTGGGCCCGAGTGGCACAGCCAAGCGCTTTTACATCGCATGCGTTTTCTGCATGCGATGAATCCTGGCTGTGTTCTGCTTATCTTTTTCGCAAACCAGCAAAAGCGCCCAGTCCGAGGCATGTAGCGCAGGGCGGAGTGGCAGCGTCTGCGTAGCCGTGCGGCCTTTTCCTTCGGTTGGGTTTCCGGCCGTCGGTTTCCGACCTTGCGCTCCGATGACCCGGGCTAGCCCTGGACGTTGTTCTGTCGGGCTCGAAGCATCCAAAATTTCGAGACCTACACAAACATATCAAAACAAAGGATTTATAAATCCTTTAGAATGATATTCTTTGCAGACTCCCACCCACTAACCTCAATCGAATCACATCTTTGCAAAAATAGGGGGAGGGGGTGGTAGGGCCCGGGAGCGGCCCAGCGTCAGGTTTTTGCCGCCGGCATCAACCCAGCCGGATGCCCCGCAAGAAACTCAATGCCCCGAACCGGAGGTGGAGGAAGACTGCGCAGCAGGCGAAGCCGCCGGAGCCGCATCCTTTATCAATATCGGCCACCGCGGAAGCGCAAAACTCCCAGCGACATCATCAATCACATTTACCTGGCAAACATAGAGCCCCGGCTTCAGCGATTGCAACGGCAAATCAATCTGAAACACAACCGCCTTCCGGTCCGGAGCCGTAATTTCCGTAGCGGCCACTTGCTTCGATTCGTAAACTTTCACGTTGCCTTGCAAGAATTCGATGCTTGTCAAAACGTGAATCGACTCGCGAGTCTCTTTGGACTGCGGCGCCGCTTTCGTACCTTCGCTACCTGCTGGCGCCGCCGCACCGCCTACCGGCTGTGCAGCAACGGGCGTCGCAGGTGGCGCAACCGCAACCTTTCCGCGAGCCGGATCATAAATCTCATACTGCAAATACAAATGTTGATCCCGCGTAAACACATGCGTCACATTCGGCACCAACTGCGTCTGATCCTGAATCAACGGATTCGCGCCCTTTTTCTTCGACGCGTTCGTCACCGGCGCTCGCAAACTACTCAGCACCACCGAACTCATCCGCAGCGGCGCCTTGCGCAAATCCGGCACTTGCACGTCCGTCTCAAACGATCCCATGCGCCCTGTCTGATTCTCGCGCACGATAAATTTCAAATGATAATTTCCCGGGGCCAGCACAAACCCTGTGTTGTATTGCACATTCTTCCGCCGCACCTGCTGCGTGCTATCGACGGCCAGCTTCACCGTGTCGCGCAACTGTCCGACAGGCACTCTGCCTTTGTCGCCGAGCCGCACCTCTCCAATAATGTCGATCGTAGCGTTGTCTTTATCCTTCTCCTGCACGAAAGGAATCTGCGAACCCGGCACAACCAGCGAAACCGCTAGATAATAATGTGAATCATCCTGACGAAAATATGCCGTCCCCGCGTACAGCGGCACATCCGTCTGCGGCAATTCTGCCCCAAGTTCATCTTCGAGCTGCGCCTCGCGATCCGCGCGGTTCAGATGCTGGTAGTCTCTGCCGCTGTAATACCCCGGACGGAATTCGAGCTTCACGTCAGCACGGTTCACCTGCACCTTAAGCCGGCGATAATGTCCGTCCTTGAGCGGATTCGTACTCGTGAATCCAAGGACGTAATACGCCGAGCTGTCTTTCTGCACCTGCGTAAAGACGGCGCTGAAATCATTGGAATCGAAGAACGCTTTCCCTCCTGTGTCCGCAGCCAGCGTCGAAAGCGTCTCCTGTGAGGCGGCATTGCCGCTGAGGTCGTTCAAAACCGCCGCGCCGTTATAAGCGGACTGCCCGTGTAAGCTCGCATTCTGCGCCTCTCCGCCAGGAGGAAACGCCTGCAATCCGCGAATATCCACGGGATAGATTGAAACGTTGTTTTTTACCGCCGCCGCCGTCGCAGCGCGCAGCGCTGACTGATTGTCCGTGCCGGTCTGGCTAATCCCGTTGCTGAAATAAATCAGCGATTTTTTCTGCTCAATTTTTCCCAGCGCCTGCATCGTGGACTGCAGCGCCAGCAGCTTCCAGTCCGCGCTGAACGTATTGTAATCCGTGTCGTCGGGCGTGAACGAGCCGCCGGTTTCGGCCGCTCCCTCCGCACTCCCCGTATCGCCCATCGCAAAACCCTCCCCGGAGCCGGAGGAGTACGAGCTCAACACCGAAAGTATTTTCGTCTTGTCGTCCGTGAAATCCAGGTCGACGCGCATGTTCGTCGACAGCGAAACCAGCGCCACGATGTCCGCAGGCCGCATCTGGCCATTTATATATTTCTTGGCCGATTCCACGCAGCGGTCTATCTGGTCGGGCTCCATCGCCGAAAAATCGAAATACAAAACGATCACTCGCCGGTCCCGCGCATTCATCACCGGCGCATCGCTCTTTTTCAACACGCCTGCTGGTCCGGCCGTTTCCGCTGTTTCGCCCGTGACAGTTTTTTCAGCGCTGCCCGCCGTTTCCAGCTGATCGACATTTTCAAAATCGAAAGTCGATATCTGCTGTTTCTTGCCGTCCTCAAACAGCGTGAAGTCTTCCTTCTTTAAATCGCGTATGAGGTTTCCTTTTTTGTCGCGCACTACAACGTTCGCCAGCACCAATTCGGAAGTAACTCGAATCGAAGACGCCTGCGGTTTCGACTGTGCCTGCGCATCTGTTGATGCCTGTGGAGGTTGCGGCTGGGCCTGTTGCGCAGACGAGGGAGCACCAATTTGCAGCAGCAAACTAACGCACGCAATGGCCGCACTTTTTCTTTTTACGACAACCATAGCCTTCTCTCTCAAAACCGGAACCTGGCTTGCACCGTCACGCGCCGCATGGTTCCCGCTCCGGTCACTTCGCCAAACGTCGTGGAGTTGACGACCGTGCCCAGCGAAATAAAATTCACCATGTTAAAAATATTATTCGCCGTAATCCGCAGATCGAGCGACCTGTACTCTTTGATCGTGATCGTCTTGTTCAGCGACATATCCACGCTCACTTGCCCAGGCCCCTCCAGGATGTTGCGCCCCGCGTCGCCATAAGTGGAATCGGCGGCATTCACGCATGTCGCCGTTGGATTGCTCATCGTCGTTTCTGGCTGGCAAAAAGCCGCCGTATTGAACCACTCTTTCGTTGTGGGATTGCTGAGGCGCTGCATTTCCCCCGATACGACGTTTGCGCGCAAAGAACCGCTCACGCCGCGTTCGATATCCACGGTCCCACCTAAAACTCGAATCGTATACGGTAGCCCGCTGGCAACCGTAAAATCTCCGCTCCACTGCCAGCCAGCGAGCACGTGCGACACAAATCCCTTCTGCAAGAATCTCCGGTTCTCTCCGAACGGCAGATCGTAAGTCCAAGTCCCAGTGAATTTTTGGCGCTGGTCAAAACTAGATAGCCCGCGATCCGCGGCGATGTCCAAGGGATTCTGCGCCACCACTACGCCACCGCCGCCAATGGAAGAAGCGTCATCAATCGATTTTGAGTAAATATAGGTTGCGGTCAAGCCAATGCCTTTGGCTAGCCGCTTCCGAAAACGAATTGAGGCCGCATTGAAAACCGAGTCACCTGCGGAAGATTCGTAGATGAAAGGCTGCGACCCGCCAGGAATCAGAATGGCTCTCTCGGTGTCGAGCCGAGTCCCTTTCGACCCGTTGTAATCAATATTCATTAGAAACCCGCCGCCCAAATCGCGCTGTATATCCACGTTCCACAGTTGGGCGTAGGGGAGCCGGTAGTTTGGATCGATGGCAAAGTTATTCGTCACTGTGCCGGGCGCCACGCTCGGAAAGGCATTTGCCAGATTGAGGAAATTCGTAGTAGTTGCGGTGTTCGTAGCTGTCTCTGCAAACGGCGGCTGAAACGCAAAATTCTGAATCACAGCCGTGTACTGCGCGAGATTGTAGTTGAGACCATAACCGGCCCGCACCACTGTATTTTTCATGGGCTTCCAGGCAAGCCCAAGACGCGGCGCATAGTTATTCCGGTCCGGATTGATCAGCGAAGTGGTAGCAACGCCGAAGCCTGAAACGAACTGGCCGGGTTGAACCGGCACTGCCGCAGTAAAGCCTGGCGCAACATCCAGATTGACGATCTGATTGTTCGCTTCCGTGAACGGCCCCTGGTATTCGTAACGAAGGCCGAGTAGAAGCGTCAGGTTCGCGTTGAGCCGCCAATCATCCTGCGCGAAAAAATCAAGGGAGTTTGCGCGAAAATCATAAGTGTTCGCACCAAACTGAACGCTGCTTTGCTGCGGCAAACCCAGGAGAAAATCCGCAAAATCGATACCCGTCCCTTGTTGTTGCTGGCCGTTGACATAAAGCCCGGTCGCAAAGCCTGTAAACGTAAACGTGCCTTCCGCGTTTCTTGCCGCATGGAAGCTCTGCAAAATCCGGCGATAGTCGCCACCAAATCGCCAGTTGTGCTTGCCGCGATTCCAAATGACGGTGTCGGAGATGGTATAGGTCTGGTCGAGTTCGCGGCGCGGCATCGGATCGCTCAAACCGGAGAACGACGTGAAGTTAATTCCCGGAATCCCCCAATCAAATGGATTTGTAGACACACCTCCAATTTGCGCCAGGCCAGCAACGTCCGTGACGTTTGAATACAAATTGGTTGTCGAAACATGGTTGTGGTTGTAGGTGAAGCGCAGGTTGTTCGTGGCGCGCCCTTTGCCGTAGACCCAGCCGGCATTTGCGTTCAATCCTTGCGTACTCGTTCCGCCCGCAAGCGAAGGAAACGCTCCGACGATATCGGTGTTCGTCTTCGTCCAGCTCATGCCCAAATTGAGGTTGTTCTGCGATCTGCGCCGGCCGCCGCCACCTCCGCCGCCGCGTCCTCCGCTGCCGGGCGTGCGATTTCCTTGCGCCGGCACCGGGCCGAAATTGTGGATCAGCCGCAAATTCACCGAGTCCGAATTGCTCTCAGCAGACGTCACTTCATGATAGTTCTGCGTCGTTCCCGGCAAGTTTGGCAGTGGAATATACTGCAGAAGAGCTTGCGCTTGCGGCGTGATCAAATTCGGATCAATCGCATTCAACTGGCCATTAAAATCGAATTGCTGCCCTGTCGTTGGATTGTAGATCGGCGTCGACAGCGCCGAGAAATTGCCTCCCCGCTCGGCCATTGTGGGCACCGTTGACAAGAAGTCAGACGGCGAACTCCCGCGTGTTCCGCTCCACCCTCCGAAGAAAAATGTCTTGTTGCCGCCATTGAAGATTTTCGGAATATTCAGCGGGCCGCCAACGTACGCTCCAAAGTGCAGCTGATTGTAGTCTGCCTTTTGAAGCGGTTCCCCACTCAGCGAAAACGGCCGCGCATCCAGCCCGGAAGTGTCATCGTAAAAATACACATTGCCGTGCGGCTGATTCACGTTGAATCCGCGCCCCATGCGCCCGAACGCGATTGGACCTCCGCCGCCCGGCCCACCGCCAAATCCACCGCCGCCGCCGCCTCCGAAACCGCCGGTTCCGTTCTGCTGCGCGCGATCGCGGAATTCCTGGATGCGGTCCTGCAGTTCACCTTCATTGCCTCCTCCAAAATCCTGCGTGCGTCCTTGCACACCGCTGATGCTCACCGATTCGGTCGGGGCATCCGCTCCAGCACCGTTGAGTGGGAGGCCGGCGAGATCGCTCGGGCTTTGGCCGCCTGCGGCCGCAGCGCTATTGCCACCTACTAGCGCGGCGTCGCTTGAGTCCATCGTCAGACTTTGGAAGCCGCGCCCGGCATTCGCGGCAGCGGCGCTGCGCTGCTCCGCCTGCTCCTGCTGCCGGGACGCGAGGATCAATTCCAAATCCGCTCTACCGGACGGATTTTCCGGATTGAGCACCACTTCCTGAGTCTGTGGCGCGAAGCCCATAAATTCAGTGCGCAAAACGTATCGCCCGCGCGGCAGGCCGATCATTGCGAAGGTGCCGTCTGAAATTGTCGCGGCGGTGTACTTCTTCCCTGTCAGAGTGTTTGAGGCGGTCAGCGTCACGCCGGGCAACGGCGTCTTGCCACTGTGCACGCTGCCAGTGATTTGGTAAGACGCCGGTGGCGAGGGCGTCGCATTCGGCTGTGGCGCAGCCGGAGTGCTCTGCGCGGGCACGGGATTCTCTTGCGCGTACGAATTTCCGATTGCTAAGGTCACCAGACCCAGGAAAATAAAAATCCAAACAAACAATTTCAATGTGGCGGCTCCGGAGGATTCTGCGGCTTGCTATTGTCTTGCGGCGGCTTCGCAGTTTGTCCGCCGGCCCCGCCCATTCCTGATTCCTGGAATCGCTTCCATTGTTCCGGCGAAATCACCATCACGGATTTCGGCTGAAACACATTATTCGCCATTCCGCCGCGGACCATGATGTGATCGCCGGCTTGAATGTCCGCCATCGTGATGCTGTCGCGGCCCTTCCGAAGTGAAGTCTCCTCATTCAATTCGACAGTTTGCATGACACTGTCGGGCCGTAAAATCGACAGTTTGGGCGCATCAATCGCTTTCACTTCCCCGAAAACATAATCCTGCCCAAGCACACCCGCTGGCCGTCCGCCGCCTGGACCACCGCCCTGACCGCCACCGGGACCACCAGAGCCGCCGTTGGGGCGCTCTCCGATCACTTCCGCGGTCCAAGTGTGATCCGCGTTTTCCTCGCCACGCACAAAGATCGTGTCTCCAACTTTAAAATCGCTGAGCTTCGCGGATTCCCGGTCTTTCCGGAATTGCGTGCTCGCGCTGAGCTTGACGGTTACTACGCTCCCGTCCTGCCTGGTTATCTCGACGGACTGTTCGTGAACTGCGGTAAGCTTCCCGAAAACTCCCGGACGCCTTTCGCCTCCGCGTCCCGGGGTTTGCGCCGCGCCCTGTGTAGCGCCGGGATTCTGAGAGGGCAGCGCTTCCTGCGGAGACTGCGCCGCTACCTGCATAACTGTGAGAAATAAACAAATCAGTAAGCCAATTAAGATATCCGGGATTGCTTTCATATCACCCTGCCTCTTCCATTACCTAAAATAAATGTACGCCCCGCCGCCACGAAAAGCCTTTTATTTCGTGTTTACCTACCTGGGCTTAGACGGCTGTTCTGCGGTCGTTAGAGTTTCCTCACTCAGCTATACGCACGACGGACTCTTTAAATTCCGTTGATTCCCGCACTTAGTTCCCGCCGGGTGGGAGAAATCCAGACAGACGCCCTACGCGGCGGACTATCAATTCGCTGTAAATGGCAACGGCCAGGGGGAACACCTCCCCTGGCCGGTTCGTATCCGGGGAATCTACCAGCAGCAGTGAAGTTTATTTGGTCTTGTAGGTAAACGTGAGTTTCGTTTCTTCGTCAAGCACAAGCGGGCGCACGAAGCTGTACGAACTGCCCGCGCGCGGGACGTCGACGCGGACAGGAAGCACGCCCGACACGCGCCGCTGCAGATTCAGGACATTGTTTGAAGCCGAGTTGGAAGCTACGGCTTCGCGATCCTTCAAGTCACGCTCGATGCGCCGCGATTCTTTGGCCTGATCATTGGCCAGCACCTCAACCGTCTCCGTCGCGCTTGCAACGCGCAATTCAAAGTTGGAATTGGCGGGGTAATTCGCGTCGTAATTGATGCTGCTGACGGTTGTGTTGAAGCCCGGCGAGGTGGCGGTGATTTTCACTCTTCCCGATGGCATGCTCGAAACAATCCAGCGGCCTGAATAATCCGTTGCCGCAGTTCGAACGGCTCCGGTGTCCAATTGCGTTACGTTCACTTGCGCGTTCGCAAGCATCGCTCCGCTGGCGTCTACGATGTAACCTCCGAGCTGCCCTGGCAGAAGCTGAAGCGGTGCAATCCGGTCGCCCACACTACCGCCGACCCCGACACCTGCCTGGAACGAGCCTGTGATGTATCCCACGGTCTCAAATCCCTGGAACGACGGCGGCAACAAGTTCGCGGCCAAAGCATCGCCGCCAAAGTCCTTCACCTTGTACTGCTCCGGCAGGAACACCTCCCATTGCAGAACGGTGATGGGAACATCCATTTTCGGCAGCGAAATTTCCGAACCGCCCTTTTTCGCAAACGGCGCGCCTGAGTGCATGAACACGAAAGAGACTTCGTAAGAGTCGACTGGCCGGAAACCGGGCCGCAGCAGTGGTACGCGCTGGCCATCCGCCCCTTCCACGGGCTTGACCTTCTCACCAGCAACATCTGCAGACACGATGCTCGCGCCCGGTGGAAGTTCCACTTTCAAGAATGGCTGGACTTGATTTTTTATCGTCAGCTTCACTTCAGTCAGCGACCTTCCTTCTGTAGTCACAAGTGTCGTGACCACCGCTCGCTCTGCGACAGCGGCGAGCACGCTGCTATCCGGAAACCGCGTCCATTGCAGTGCGAGGGTCGGATTTTCCGTCGGCTGGCGGTGATAACGAAACGCCGCCTGCAAGGGGGAGCGCGCGAGCGAACGCAAGTAAGGATTCGTCTCTTTGATATCCATGCGCTTCAAGCTGCCGCCTTCCGTTGCCGTCAGCTCCATGGTGCCAACGCCTTCGACGAGCACTTCGCCCGTTTCGCGTTGCGAATTTTTCACGCTGAGAAACGGAACTTCCGCCTTCGTCACGCCGATCGGCTTTTCCATTGAAATCAGAAACTGGTGGTTGCGCTGTGCAGGCGCATTCACTTTCAAAGTCAAAACGCCCGATTGCACATCGCTTGAATCCACCGAAGCTCCGGACGCTCCCGTCACTTCATAGCCGGCGGGAACTTCGACTTCGAATTGCGTGGGTTCTCCTTGGATTACGTTGATGTCGGCAAGCACGGCGAGGCGAATTTCCGCTTCGCTAACGGAAACGAGCGTCTTAATATTGGAAAGAAAACGGACTTCGCGCGGGACGACCCGTGCAACCACTTCTCGCGTGGCCCACCAGATGTTTGCGGGCTGTCCTGGGACGAGCGTTGCTTCGATCGTGGTGTTTCCGTTGGCAGATTCCCGACTCGTGATCAATCCCGGGCTGAGCTTTACGTTTGTGTGATCGCCGGGAACTTCGAGCATCAGGCGCACGCTGCCTGCCGTTGGCACGGGCAAGCTGAACGAAGCGCGGCCTGTTTCGATGTTTAAAGGCAAACCTGCATCGAGGACCACGGAAAATTCAGCGGGACCAGTCAGGATCGCTGTCTGCATTCCGCTCTCTTGTTCAAGAGGAAGAACTCTCCCTTCTTGACGCGCATCCAGAATCGTCATCCCCGAAGTGAGCGCGACTTTCGTTTCGCCCTTGTTGAATGTTTCGCCTTGCAACTGAACACTCCCCATCACTGTTTCGTTCGCAACGCGAAGCTTCAAGTCTCCGCGCTTGATTGTGTAAGGCAGCGGCGCGGTCTCCACTCGCTTGGGCGACTTGTTCGCAAGTTCGAGCAGACGGTTGTACTCCTCAAGCGGCAGCGTCACATTTCCTGCCTGCGGAACGGGAGGGTTAATCTTGTCTTGTGCGAACGCGGGGATCCCGATCAAGAATGCGGCTGCTAGTAATATATTTTTCATCGCCCACCTGCCTTTTTCTCGCGCTGATAATTCAAATCAGTGCTTGGAGATTGGTTTTCGCCTGTGAGTTCGGAAACAAGAAATAGTGAGGGCCCCAAACCTTCGAAGGACACTTTGATGGGAAGAATTCCGGCGGCCTTCCCTCCTTGCAAGGTGGCACGGAAATTGTCGACCAGCTTCTGCTCGGCAATCTGATTGGTATCTACCATGGACATCATCGCGATAGAAGCTCCCGCACTGGGCATTGGAGGAGGTTGAGGCGGAGCCGGCGCCGATAGACCGACGCCATAGGCTGGCCCCGCTGATACAGTCGGTGGTGGAGGATTCAGAGCCGCGGAAGTGGGGTCCACGTACGCTTCTGTGCGGAATGATCCGATCTCCGGCGTCACTTTAAAAAGCGGAGGATGGAAGACGAGCAATCCTGTTCGCGATACGGGCAAGTCCAACGCGGGCAGCGCGAGCTTGAATTGCCCTTTGTCATTCCACACGGTGCCGCGGCTGATATAAACGACCTCTACGGCGAATTCGGGGGAATCTTCGCCGGCGTGCGCTTTCTTCAGCGGGAGCAGCACGCTGCCGTCGGGCGATTGCCCGGGACGAACGGGCTTTCCCTCCAACGATGCGCTCCAAAGCGTTGCGCCTTGCGGCAAAGTGATCTTCAGGAAATTGCGTTGGTTATTCCGCACCGCGTAGCGCGCCTGCACCAGTAACTTTCCTTCGTTGGTGATCAAGACGTTGTAACGAGCTTCCGCGACGTTGGCCATCAGCACGGCTTGCGGCGTGTAACGCGCCACGTTCACCGTCAGCGATCTAGTGGTCTTGGCGTCGCCTGCTCGATAGCGGAATGCGGAGAGCGAAGTCGATTGGCGGCTCGAAACGATTTCGCCCAAGTCTGTCGCATCAGCGTTCTCGAGGCCTTCGGCTTTGAACTCTTTGATCTCTCCGGCGCCGAGAACCTCAACGGCCACTCCTCCAGTGTCCCGTTCCGCGTTCAGAAGGCGCAGCAGCGGAATCTCGATCTGGCCATCGCGGGGGCTGCGCGTTTCTCCGCTTATAATAAATTTGGCATTTTGCTCGACGGGTTCCAGAAAGGTCACCGCAAGCTGTCCGTCTTTCATTTCCCAATCCGCTACCATCGCACCGGCGACTTGATTGACCGTCACTTTGTCTGGCAGCGAAATGCGCACTTCCCGCGCGGCCCCCTGGGTTACTTCTAGGTTGACTTCGGCCACCACCGTCGTCGTGTCTTCGCCGAGGCCGGTCAGTTCCGTCAGCGAACCGCGCAGCCGCAACGGTTGGGTGCTGCGATGATCCTCGGTTTTTCTCTTCCAAGTAAACGTCAGCGGCTCGTTGCCACGAGCGTACGCAAGCCATTTGCTTTCCGCGCCGGGCTCCGATTTTTCGGCCAAGAGTCCGCCTGTCAACTTGATGTCCACGCCCTGCCTTGGAAGAAGAACGGATGCGCGCGTGACTCCGGAGGCGGTCGAAGGCAGGGAGATGCTCTCTTCCCCGGCGGTGGATACCACGGGCAGGGCAATATCGAGCAGCAGGACAGCTCGTCCCGGGCGCGAGAGCAGCGCAGCGAGTTGGTTTGAACCCTTTCCTGCCGCGCCGGGCACCAGCGAAACCAGTTTGCCGTCGAGTTTTGCTTCGCGCACAAGCAGTCCAGCAGGAATCGGCACGCGCACCCAGCCATCCTTTAGTACGTCGACGGTGAGGCTCGCGCGGCCCGCGGCGAGGTCGCCGTCGATGCGCAAGTCGTAATCGACGCGTGTCAGGGTCGCGTCTACCGGCGGCCCTTCCGGTTCGCGGTCGGGCGGGTAGGCCTTTGCGTGCAGGGTTCGATAGTCACTGATGGTGATGACGACCCATCCCGGCGCGTGCGATGACGTCTGCGCGGAGGACACGGCCGCGCAGAGCAAAAGCACGGCCATCATGCAAACAACGAAACGCCAGGTCTTGCGATTTTCGTCCGGCAGAGGAACGAATGCGTTCGAGCTGATCTTTGAGCTGGTCATTGTCGACACCTCTAGCTTCGTGAAATTGCCTCGGCAGTTATTCTTCTCAACCCGGGGAATGGAGGAGCGTCTTATGAGCGATAGGCGCTGAGCTTGACGAACAGCGTTCTCACTCCCGTTTAATACCTCATTAGAGTTAGCATTCCGTATACCGGGTTGCTCGCGGTGACGTCCTTAGAACGAATTTCTCTCAGCAGCTTGCAGCATTTTCTTTCACGTTGTTTGTCTAAGCGCTCGACTTCCTCGATGGAAGCCGCTGCCTGCTGGTTGCTGCCAGTTTGCTTCGACGGGAGTATAATTCCGCTGTTCCGGCAATCGGCGCGGCCTGCGGAATGCGGATGCGTAACGCCCGCAGCAGACTGTCGGTCTAAGGTAAGGAGGCCTATGAACACCTTGGAAGCTCTCGAGCCCAGGACCATCAGAACTATCGGGCGCCGCTCGTTTCTTCGCGTGACTGCCATCGCGGGTGGAGGCTTGCTTCTCTCCGCGTACATCGATCCCGTCGAGAGGGTTCTTGCACAAGCGCCTCAGGGGCCGCCGCCCGCGGTGCTCACTCCCAACGCGTTCATACGCATTTCGCTTGAAGGCATCGTGACCATCACCGCAAAAAACCCTGAAATTGGTCAGGGCATACGGACTATGCTGCCGATGCTCATCGCGGAAGAACTTGACGTGGATTGGAAAGAAGTGCGGATCAGGGTGACGTCAACTTTGCGAAATATGGTTTGCAGGTTGCGGGCGGCAGCACCGCAACGCCGAACAATTGGATCCCTATGCGGCAGGTTGGAGCCGCGGGCCGCCAGATGCTTGTTGCCGCGGCTGCGCAAACTTGGTCAGTGCCGGAATCCGAATGCACGACCGCGTCCGGGCGAGTGCAACACGCAGCGACGAGCCGCTCGCTCGGCTACGGAGAACTCGCTGCAAAAGCTGCGCAGTTAACTCCGCCGGATCTTGCAGCCGTGAAATTAAAGGATCCCAAGGACTTCAAAATCATTGGTAAGTCTATTCCGAGCGTGGACAATGCGGCCATCGTTCGAGGAAAGCCTCTCTATGGCATCGATTTCAGACTGCCGGGAATGCTGTGGGGCGTGTTCGCAAAGTGCCCGGTCTTCGCTGGGAGAGTTGTCAGCGCGAATCTCGATGTGATCAAAGCCATTCCCGGCGTGCGGCAAGCTTTTATCGTGGAAGGCGGATCTGATTTGACGGGGCTGCTGTGCGGCGTGGCCATCGTTGCTGATACGTGGTGGACGGCACACACCGCGCGCCAAAAGTTAGATGTGAAGTGGGACGAAGGCCCAACTGCGCAGCAGAGCAGCGAAGGTTTTGCGAGCAAGGCCGTCGAGCTTTCAAAACAGAAGCCTGCGCGCTCGCTGCGCAGCGACGGTGATGCAGACGCTACTCTGCAATCCGCCGCGAAAGTCGTGGAAGGAGACTACTTCTATCCGTTCCTCGCGCACGCACCGCTGGAGCCGCAGAATTGCACCGCGCGCTTTCAAGACGGCAAACTGGAAATGTGGGTGCCTAGCCAGACGCCGCAGCGCGGCTTGACACAGGTCGCGAAAACGCTCGGGATTGCCGAAAGCGATGTCACGATTCACCTGCCGCGGATGGGTGGTGGCTTCGGGCGTCGGCTGACAAATGACTACATGATCGAAGGCGCGTGGATTGCGAAGCAACTTGGCGGAACGCCGGTCAAGCTGCTCTGGTCACGCGAAGACGACATGCATCACGATTTTTATCGCCCGGCAGGCTTTCACTTCTTAAAGGGCGGCGTCGATTCTTCCGGGAAGCTCGTCGCGTGGCGCAATCATTTCGTCAGTTTTGGCGAAGGCGAGCGCTTCGCGCCCAGTGCTCAGATTTCTCCCGACGAATTCCCTGCGCGCTTCGTTTCGAACTTCGCAACGCACGCTTCTGTCATGGCGCTGGGCGTGCCCACCGGCGCGATGCGGGCACCGGGAAGCAACGG
>Ga0207136_1045_pt1 | contig 28984 bp, 26 predicted proteins | sample Alteio_BWMinHeat_8_FD_153552 | JGI IMG/M metagenome (GOLD analysis project Ga0207136, IMG submission 153552) | Enriched cells from forest soil in Barre Woods Harvard Forest LTER site, Petersham, Massachusetts, United States -... | ecosystem: Environmental > Terrestrial > Soil > Temperate forest >...
GATGCGGAGGATGTTACACAGGACGTACTTCTGAAAGCGCTGGCACGTCTTCAACAGTTTCGGCGGGAGTCGGCGTTTGGGACCTGGCTGATTCAGATTGCCATCAATGAAGCCAGGATGCGCAAACGGAAGATGAGGCATGGAACGATGTTTTCATTGACAAGCGCGGCCGATGACGACGGAGCATATGTCCCAAAGGACTTTGCGGATTGGCGCGAGATTCCTTCCGAGGCTCTGGAGCGTTCAGAGACTCGTGAGGCCCTGGCAAAGGCTTTAGCTTCACTCGAAGAACACTACCGGTTGGCCTTCATTCTCCGCGACGTGAACGAACTGAGCATCACGGAAACTGCCAACGTCTTGGGAATTACGCGTGGAGCTGTCAAAACGCGCCTGCGACGCGCTCGTTTGATGTTGAGGGATATTCTATCTCCGGGCTTGCAGCAAGGCGGCCAAGTGGGGCTAGCATTCAAAGAGGCAAGGAATCCATGGGAATAACTTGTGAAGAAGTTTGGCGGGACATTTCGGACTATGTCGATGATGAGCTAGATCGGAAGCAGAGGGCTTTGCTGGAAGAGCACTTCGCAAAATGCCAGCACTGTGCCGCCGTCCTTGAAGGAACCTGTAATGTCATTCGTCTATATCGCGATGAACGGGTTTTGGCGCCCCCCGAGGGGTTTCACGATCGTCTGCACGCGAGGCTGAACCAGAGACTGAACCAAGGAACGGATGGGAGAATCCGCCCCTCGCGCCGTGCGGTTCTTGCTTGGGCCTTGGCAGCAGCTGCGGCAGTGCCGTTGGGCTTTGCGTTATTCTCAGCGAAACGATATATGCTGCCCGGGCTCGAACATCAGAGTCCGACGGGCTCTCCTGATTCGCCTGCGGTTAAGGGACTTGTAGCGGTCTCTCTGGATGCAAATAACAAAATCTTTCACATTCCTAGTTGTCCCTATTTGCATGGCAAACTGAAATTTCTCCCAGTCGAGGAAGCTATTCGCGAAGGCTATTCCCCCTGTCCTATCTGCATCGGGAAGCGCAAGCCAGAGAAAAAAGGGTAGACCCCCGCGGCTTGGTATTTGATCTCAAAGGCTGAAACTTTTTCAATTAGATGGAGTCTCATTCTCTGAAATGCGCAGATTGCTTCACATGGTCTCCACCCTCCTGTGCGCCTTGATGGCTGCTGGCGCGGCGAGTTCGATGGCCGCGCCGGGAGCCGCAGGGTCGAATCATCTGAAGGGGAGCCGTTCTCCCTATCTTCAGCGCGCGAGCCAGGATTTGGTCGATTGGTATCCGTGGGGAGAGGAAGCATTCAAAAAAGCCAAAGATCTCGACCGGCCAATTCTTCTCGACTTGGGAGCGGAGTGGTGTCCATATTGTTCGCAGATGGATCGAGAGAGTTACACCCAGCCCGAGCTTGCAAAATTTATTAACGACCAGTTTGTAGCCGTTAAGCTTGACTACGATTCGCAGCCAGAAATTGCGGCTCGCCTGCAGCGAGCGCAAGCGTTTATGAATTTGCCGGTCGGCCTGCCGCTGACGGCATTTCTCAGTCCATCCGGAAAGCTCTATTTTGGCGGGGGATATTTCCCCGCGAGGTCCCAGGCTGGAAAACCGTCACTGCAAGAAGTGATGAACGGTGCCCTTCACATGTTTCGCGAGCAGCGTGAAGTAGTGGAGCAGGCCGGTTTCGACGTGAGGAAGAAGGAAGGAACTCAGATCCATGAATAGAGTCGCGACAGCAGCACTGTCTCTTGCGTTTCTCGCAGGGAACGTCCCTACGCTCGGCGCCAGCGAGAACCTCCGCCTGAATCCGAGACTCGACTATTCGAGCGACAGCCTCGATGGGCCGCTCATTAGCGGGGATCACATGGACGAAGCGACCTCTGCAGGAAAGCCGAATTACATAATTTTCTATGGCGAGGGTTGTTTTAATTCCAAGCGCCAGGCTCGCCGCACCGTGGACCTCTATCAAAAGTATAAGGGCCGCGTGCAGTTCGTGGTGATCGATCTGGATGTCAAGCGGACAGCCCAGCAGCAGGAGTTGGTGAAATCCTATTATCGGGGATACATACCGCATGTGACCGTTCTCGATGCATCGGGAAAACCAGTCTACAACTCAGCGGGCGAAGTCGAGGAGTCTGCAATCTCATCCATTCTGGATGCGTCGTTGAAAGACATGAAGTAGCACACTCAAAGTGCGAAGTTCCACCCGCGCAGAGCTGCCGAATTGTGATTGCTGGCACAGCAACTATATCGAGAAATCCGCGCTCTACTCCGCCATTTAGTTATGCGTACCTGTTTGCCTGTTCCTGTGTGCGCAACGCGTCCTCGATTGGCATTTGTGTTCCTCTGATTTTATCTAACGCAAAGATAAATTAATTCTTTGAAACCTTTTGCGCACTCGTTAGTCATATCGCTTGGACGTTTCCTAAAAGTTTCCGGAGATTCTTTACAGGGTGTGGTTGTAGCTCGCTGCAAATCAAAATTAGGGGGATGTGCAGGATGAAAAAATTGACAGAAGCTGTCCGCGCTGCGTTGTCCTTCGCGATTCATATTCCGGTCGGTCTGCGGCCCAAAGCCGGGAGTTTTAGCAGGATTAAGATCCTGGATAGAGCTAGGTTTTCATTATCCATCGCTGGAGCGGCGCTGCTGCTGGCCCTGATTGCCAGTCCAGATTTGTTGGCAGCCCAAAACATCGTGACGGGGGGCGTTACTGGCACCGTTACCGATCCCTCGGGCGGGGTCGTTGCCCAAGCCACCGTGACGCTCAAGAACCCTGCCACTGGCGAGACCAACACCGCTACCACGAACGATTCGGGAGTCTATCAGTTTTCATTCCTTAAGCCGGGCGAGTACATCTTAACTGTCGCGCAAACAGGTTTCAGCCCGCTGAATCAAAGCGTGCGAGTGCTTCTGGGCCAAACAGTCACAGCCAACCTAAAGATCGACATCGAAAAAGCCACAGCGAACATCGAGGTAACAGCCGGCGGAACGCTTCTTCAAACAGAAGATGCGAATATCACGGCGAACGTTTCGAATCGTGAAATCGCAAACATTCCGAATCCTGGCGGCGACATCACCTACAACGCCATCCTTACGCCGGGCATTACGGGCAACACTTCCAGCGGCGGCGGGTTCGGTAACTTCAGCGCCTTCGGGCTGCCAGGCACGTCCAACCTGTTCACGGTGAACGGCAACGACTACAACGATCCGTTCCTAAACCTCAATAACTCAGGCGCGAGTAACCTGCTCCTCGGTTCCAACGAAGTAGAAGAAGTAGCCGTCGTGGTGAACGGCTATACGGGACAGTACGGACGACAGGCAGGGGCACAGATCGACTACAACACGAAATCCGGCACAAACGCCTTCCACGGAGATGCGATTTACAACTGGACGGGCCGGGCATTAAGCGCCAACGACTTCTTCAACAACGCTGGCGGAGTTCCGCGTCCATTCGAGAACAACAACGCGTGGGCGGCGGCGTTTGGCGGGCCTATCAAGAAAGATAAAGCTTTCTTCTTTGTCGACACCGAGGGGACGCGTTACATCTTCGGGACCAGTCAAACGGTGAATGTGCCGACGCCCGCACTCGAGGCTTTTACCCTTGCCAACGTTCCAGCCTCCGCGCAGGCCTTCTATACGAATGCTTTCAATCTCTACAATAGCGCGCCGGGAATCTCCCGAGCGGTGCCCGTGACTCAAAACAGTGGGGTGCCTGCAACGGATCCAACTTTTGCAAATAGCTGCGGAAGCCTCGGCCAGGTTCCTACCGCTGCCTCACCCAATCCGCTTTTTAACCCAGAATTTACAACGACGCCTTGCCTCGAAAGCTTTCGTAGCTCGGTCTCAAACGGTAATACCGAATGGCTGCTGACTGCCCGCGTGGACTACAACTTCAACGATAATAACAAAGTGTTTGGCCGCGTGAAGTTTGATCGCGGCGCTCAGCCGACTTATACGGATCCCATCAACAGCGCGTTCAACGAGCACAGTATTCAGCCCCAGAATGAGGGGCAGCTCAACTATACTCACATCTTCAGCCCTCGCGTGGTCAACAACTTCATCTTCTCTGACCTGTCTTACTCCGCGATCTTTGGTAGCCCAAACCAGAGTGCGGCACTTGCGCTATTCCCCGGAAATCTTGTCTCGTCAGACACAGCATTGACCGCCTTGGGGACAGGTGCAGGGGACTTTGCAGGCGGCTTCTTATTTCCGCAAGGGCGCAACGTGGAGCAGTGGCAGCTTGTAGACGATCTCTCGATTAGCCGCGGAAAACACAATTTCAAGGCCGGGGTTAACTTCCGCCGCGACGACGTCAGTGATTTTACGGCAAGTGAACTCCCCTATCCCGCCATAACCACTTCCTTGGGCGGATTTGCGAGTGATTCTATTGATTTTGCAGCTGCGGAGCACTTCGCTCTGCATACAGGGCAGCCCATCGCGTTTTATAGCGTTGGGCTGTATTTCCAGGATGAGTATCACGCGAGCAACAAGCTGAAATTGACGTTGACGCTGCGGGCGGACCGGAATTCGTCCGGCGTTTGCCAGTCCAACTGCACTACGCTGCCGTCCTCGCCTTTCGATCAGTTGTCACACGACCCAACGATTCCTTATAACCAGGCTTTCGTGACGGGCCAGCACTCGATTCTCCCAGGCGTCGAAAAGGTGGTGTTCCAGCCGCGTTTTGGGCTCGCCTGGTCGCCGCTTGGGCAGAAGACCGTGATCCGCGCTGGAGTAGGTCTGTTCACCGATCTCTACCCAGGTACGATTCTCGACGCTTACACAACGAATTTTCCGCAGGTTACAAGCTTTAATCTGCCTTCGGGGAGTGTTGCCTTTAACGAATCCGGTAGCGGTGCAGCTCTTCTTGGGCAGTGCAACTCTGCATTCCAGACGGCGTACAACTCCGGTGGAACGGTCGGTAGCTTTCTGTCCGCGGCTCCCGCAGGCTGCGCGGTGCCAAATCTGGCGAATACAAACGGCAAGATCCTGAATCCGAAGTACGTCGAGTGGAACCTGGAGATTCAGCGTACCCTCGGCTCCCGGACGGTCGTTTCGGCGAACTACGTAGGCAACCGCGGCTATGACGAGCTTCTCAATAATCCCAATTTGAATGGTTTTGGGACGTTGGGACTGCCGGCAACTGCGCCCGATTCACGGATTGGCACGGTTCAGCAGCTGACCAACGGTGCGTACTCCAATTACAATGGAGTTACCGTTTCCGCGCAGGAGAGCGTATGGCACGGCTTCACCGGACGAGTAGCATACACCTATAGCCACGCGCAGGATGTCTCTTCAAATGGCGGGATTCTTCCTTACAGCCTTGCGAATAGCATTCTCAACCAAATAAATCCGTTCAACCCAAGAGCAAGCTATGCCTCCAGCGACTACGACTTGCGCCATAGCTTCAATGCTAGCTACGTTTGGGAACTCCCCATTAAGCCGAGCAATCGCTTGCTGAACGGCGCGGTTGGAGGTTGGACGGTTTCCGGTACTTTCTTCCGGAGAAGCGGATTCCCCTTTAGCGTGGTTGATGGAAACTTCGTTAACACCATAGCCGCAAACAACCTGTTCGATGCGACGGTCCTGGCCCAGCCGACCTCTGGGGCTTCTATCACAAGGTCGTGCGGCATCGCTGCCGTGAACAGCGCCACTCCTTGCTTTACGGCGGCAGAGTTTGGCACTCCGACGAATTTTGTTGGATCACTGGGGCGAAATGCTTTGCGCGGGCCGGGTTATTTCAACACTGATCTCAGCTTACGGAAAAACTTCAGGCTGAACGAACGGTTCCACCTCCAGATCGGCGCCAACGCCTATAACGTCCTCAACCACCCCAATTTCGCGAATCCGGTGGCGAATACGGCGGATCCTTCGCAATTTGGGAAGATCCTAAGCACGGTCACACCAGCGACGACTCCTTACGGCGCGTTTGCTGCGGCAGCCGTGGATGCCCGCATCGTGCAGGTCACAGGCAAAATCACCTTTTAATGTCTGGAGGCTTGCGATTTGTTACCTCTTTCGGCTTCGGCACCGTGCCGAAGCCGGAACCTTCATTCAGAATGCGCGGCAAGCGCGCGACTCAGCAGAGGTTTCTTTGCAGATTATTTCAAACGGGCGATCCCGGGAAAGCGAGCCAGAAATATGGATGCAGCTAGTCAGAGTTTGCCAACGGAAGAGATGCTTGTAAAGGCGCTGTTGCAGGCCAAGTCGAGGACTTCACTTGAAAACCTGGGCATACGGGTCTCACGATACGGGCTTGTGATCACACTTTTGCTAATCGGCGCTCTCAAATTCACTGCTGGTGAAGCGCAAGGGATTCAGCCCCTTGTTGCGAGCAGTCCGTTAATGTTCTGGCTGTACAAGGTCTTCAGCCTTCAGGCCGTTTCGAATTTGATTGGAATGATCGAGATCGCGGTCGCTGTGCTTATAGCCTTGCGGCCGTTTTCCGCGAGGCTCTCTTTCATCGGCAGCATCGGAGCCATAATCACATTCTTGCTCACGGTAAGCTTCCTTTTCTCCACGCCTGGCGCGATCCACTTCTCACACGGATTTTTGCTATTGGGAGACGCGGGACAATTTCTCATCAAGGACCTGGTTCTACTTGGCGCGTCGATTTGGACGGCTGCGGAGGCACGTAACGGAGAGTAGTTCCTCGCGTCTTCTTGAGCAACCTGGCCGCCCTGGCTTGCTCAGATGTCGCCTCTGATGGGACGACAGAATTCCGCATCTCCGTCCAACCGACTCCTAATTTGCAAGTCAGACAGCTCTTGCCGGCGAAAAAACTAGCAATGCTGACTCTTCTTCGGAAGTTCTGCATCAGATTGGAGGATCAAATCTTAAATGGTCTGTCTTCAAGGGTCGCAGCTTCCGCAACCTTCGGAATGACGAAAGTTAAAAAATGAAAGAGAGTCTCTATGAAAGTGTCCAGGATTTCTAAAGGCCTGCTCTTGGGGGCAACAATGCTGATTGCTACGGGGCTGATGGCCACGAGCGCGTTGGCCGCCAACAAAGGTTCGCTTAACATTTCCCAACCCGTGACGGTCAATGGCACAAAGCTCGCTACGGGAGACTACCAAGTCAAGTGGGAAGGGACAGGTCCCAACGTCGAATTGAACATCATCAAATCCAACAGGGTGATAGCCACGGTACCGGCGCGCTTGGTTGAATTGAGTCGTCCGGAACGTGCTTCCGCATCTGTGACACGAAAGGCGGAAGACGGAACCACGTCACTGACGGGAATCCGTTTCTCAGGAAAGAAGTACGAGTTGTCGATCGGACAAGAGGCAGCCTCAGTGGAATCAGGGAGCGACGGCACCCAAAAGTAGACGTCGGAATCCCCCGACGATAGAGCTGCCATGAGCAACAGTTGTAAAGTCTGGACAGCAAACACCAAAGGGCCGCTCGTACCGAGCGGCCCTTGCGATTTTCTCCGTCAATAAGAACTCTGAAACCTCTGTGAGGTTTGTGACTCTCATTTAATACCCCGATGACCTTCGGGGTGTTCAGCCTGCATCGAGAGGTCACAAACACAGAGTGCGTATGAATCCCCAGACGCAAACAGCAGTATTGAAGCGACCTAACTATTTGATCGCGCTCTCAAGAATAATGCGACCCGCCTTGGTGATGATAGGTCAGGCGTTACTTATGACAACCCGCGTCCGCCGAATTTTCGGGTACTGAATTGCCATCTCAACTAAGGTCCTCTCTTGCATTGTGGAAAGAAAAAGGGGCTGACGTCGCTGCTTCCGAAATGGATGAGGTCCGGACAGTCAACGTTCTCCTGATCGGCGAAAGTCGTCACTCGTTTTCGTTTTGCTTGTCCCCTCTTGCAAAGGTCGGTTGCGAATGCCACTTTGCGGAGTCGCGGCAAGAAGTAGTTCATATTCTCGGTTGCACTAAACTCGACATCGTACTCAGCCTAAACACACAACAGAGCCTGGCTGAATTGACGGCTCTTCTGGCAGGCTCCTGCTCGAGCATGTTCCACAGGCTGCCAGTTGAAGAAGGTTGTTGGTGGCTGCCTGTTCTTAGAAATGGCGAGAGCTGTCTTGGCGCGGCCGCGTTTCGCTCGAATGAATTTACTCGTGTTCTTGCGCAGATCGTAAGAGGGATGACTGCAGATGCCGCGGCAAGAAGGCCCGCAGTGACCTGAACCCGGTTCGGAACAATTGAGAGTGGCTCTGGAATTGGTGGCCGCGATCAGCTCTGTTGCCTTCCAACTGTCCTTGATTTCCATGCGCCCCAGGTAGTCCGAAACCTTTATAGGATTCCTGACTCTCATTTAGTGCAGGCAGCAGTTTTCTCCGTGAGTCTGAGGCCGCTCTCGAAATCGCAGTATGGGCGTGGTTATAAGGTTCAACGGAGTCTGAAACGGCCAGCGAATGAGCGCGTGAGGGCGTTGCACGATGCCCTCCTCGAGGAATCCTAGAGAAGGAAATCCGAATGAAGACAGCGATCAATTTACCTCACATGAGTGCCGCGTTTGGGCTCAAGACTGTTGGCATGAACGGTCACTCGCAAAGGAAGGCGCATCGCGTGTTCCGCAAGAGGAACCGGGCGTCCATACCCGAATACGGATTGGGAGAACTAAAGCCAAACACGCCCGACAGTTCACGTTTGAACGTCACGATCCGGCTGGCTCAGCAAGGCGACGCGGGGGCATTCGAAGCTATCTATCAACAGCACCGCCGCCGAGTGTATGCCCTTTGCTTGCGCATGCTGAGAGACCCCATCGAAGCTGAGGATCTGGTCCAGGACGTGTTCGTGCAGCTATTCCGCAAGATCCATACCTTTCGCGGCGATTCGGCCTTCTCCACCTGGCTGCACAGGCTGGCTGCCAACCTTGTGCTTATGCGCCTGCGCAAGAAGTCGCCGCCGACTGTCTCAATCGAAGCGGCTGCCGATCTGGACGATGAAATCAGCTCGCCGGCCGTCGATATTGGTAGCCGCGACTTACTCCTTGAGGGAGCGATTGACAGAGTGACTCTCGATCGCTGCATCGAGCGGTTACCTCCAGGGTACCGCGCAATATTTATCTTGCATGATGTCCAGGGGTACCAACACAAGGAGATTTCCGAGACGCTAGGACGTTCGATAGGTGTTTCAAAGTCGCAGTTGCACAAAGCTCGCATGCGTCTGCGTCAAATGCTTCACGAGGTTCAGCGAGAGAAGGCCCGCGATGAACGACTAGCAGGCTGCAAGATGGGCGATCGGTCCTGCACGGCCTTGCTGCCTTTGGCGGCCACTAACTCTTGATATTGAAGGAGAAGAGAAATGAAAGTTCCGAATTTTCTAGTACCGTTTGACGCAAAGATAGCCGGGACATCGGGTGCACAAGAGAATTCAATGACCGGTGCACCAGGAGAAGCTCCGTCAATCGCTCGTGAATCGAAGCAAGTTGGCCTTGCGATTCCTAAGGAGTTGTTTGCCGAGGCGATGCTGGAGAACAGCCCGACTAGACCACCGCGCCGCGTCGCAGATTTTGTTGTTTCTGGAACCGTGCAAGTGCTTTTGCTAGCGGTGCTCCTCTTAGTTCCGCTTTACTTCAGCGAAGCGCTCGATACTCATCAGCTCAATCCGACTTTGCTTGCGCCGCCACCCGCAGCTCCGCCGCCTCCAGCCTCGTCAGCACGGTCGGTCGTGCCGAAACGCAGGGTCTTGTCGGTGACAGGAAAGTTGCTCGCGCCGACAGTCATACCGCGTCAGGTCGCTCATCTAAATGAAGAGTCAGAAGCCAACGATTCAGCGGCTGCCATTGTCCAAGGTGGTGGCGTTCCTGGGGGAGTACCTGGAGGACAACTTGGCGGCGTGCTCGGCGGAAGCCTGTCTGGCGCAGTCCCTCCACCTCCACCTCCGGTCACTTCGGCGCCGCGGGGCCCGATTCATGTCGGCGGAAAAGTGAAGCCACCACGACTAGTCTTTGGGCCTGACCCAGTTTATCCCATCCTGGCCCGAGACGGCAGGATTAGCGGCGCGGTTGTGATTGAAGCTGTGATCGACACGCGCGGAAACGTGGTTCAAATGAGGACAGTCTCTGGACACCCGATACTCGTTTTAGCTGCGATGGAGGCGCTCCGGCAGTGGAAGTACGAGCCGACCATCTTGGGCACTGAGCCCGTTCCCGTGCAATTCCTCGTGACCATTACGTTCGGACGAAAAGACCCTCAGGGATAGAAGAAACATGAGAAAGAAAAATCCTTTATTTCCGAGAATACTTTGGATTCTCGGGTCGTTTCTGGCGTTGCTTCCCTTCTCTGTGAAAGCGGGGGACATGAGATTATTCTTTCGTTACACAGTAATTTCTAATCGCGGCGATAGTTCTGGAGCATCAGAGCGGATTCTACCGGGGCACCCCGCCACAGCAGTCAGCGCGCAAAATGCCAACGGCAGGCCAGTCGGGACCAGCAACGTTGTTTTAGCCTTGCCGGCCAGCGGCCGGACTGAGGCCCGGCTCGGTGCCAACAGCGGTAAGTGCCTAGCAAACGGATCCGGGCCAATCACCTCCGAGGCGATCTCGCAATCTCGCTCGCTCTTGGACACCGGAGCCGCGCCGATTCACTTTGAGCTCGCGGACAGTCTCATTTACATGCAGGCAAGCATCAACGGATCTCATCCTCTTTGGATGATGTTGGACACCGGTTCGAGTGTCACTGTTTTCGACGAATCCGTATCGAAGATGCTGGGAATTCGGTTTCTTGTGGGAGGGAATGTTGATGGACCCGGGCAAGGGTCCTCCCAAAAGTTGGCATTCGCCAGCCACACGACTCTCATGTTTGGCGGGGAGGAGCTAGGCGATCAAACTGTGGCCACGCTGCCTCTGGACTGGTTCTCGCGCGAAGTGGGCAGAAGTACGGATGGATTCCTTGGCTCCAATGTATTCCGCAACTATGTCGTTGAGATTGATTACGCAAACCAGGTGCTCCGTTTCTACGATCCGGCAGCTTATTCGTATTCCGGACCAGGTCAGCGTTTGCCACTGCAGTTCATCTGGAACGACATACCGACCGTTCGCGCGGAGGTTGTGATGCAAGACGGAACAGCAATCATGGGTACCTTCTTAGTCGATTCGGGCGCGACCACCGCGCTCTGGCTCACGAAAGACTTCAGCGAAGCACATCCAGAGTTTCTGTCGGCGCAGGAGACGATCGAATTGCCAAGTGTGGTTGCCGTGGGAGGTGAGCTAAGCGCCCGTTTAGGGCATGTGGCGGCTGTTAGGCTCGGAGGATTCTTGGTGTCTATGCCACTCACCCAATTTTCTCAAAATACTTCAGGTATTTTCGCCGACCCTAACGTCGCAGGGAGCATCGGGGCGCAAACCCTGCGGCAATTCAAAGTCATATTCGACTACGCACACGGGGAAATGATTCTCGAACCAAATGAAAACTACAGCGACCCATCTTAGTCAGGAAGAAATAGGCCAAAGTCAATGACGGCTCGTTAGGTGGAACCGTGCGAATTCGAAAGTTGGAAGCGGCATGAAAAACAGCACGGTCAAGACTCACCTTTTATCGGTTGGGCGCATCTTCCTTCTTTTGCTTCTTAGCGCCGTCAGCTCGGGATTTCGCACGCCCGTCACCGCTCAGTCGCTCTTCACTGACGACGTGAAGCACGACACACCCGGCCAACCCATCAAGCCGGGAGTATCCCTTCATATAGACGTAAATCTGGCCCTCGTCAACGTCACCGTCACCGACCCGTATAACCGCATCGTTACGGGCCTAGAACCGGATAACTTCCGCATCTTCGAGGACAAAATTGAGCAGGAAATTGTGAATTTCTCCTCCGAAGATGTGCCTATCTCCATCGGCGTCATCCTGGATCTCAGCGGCAGCATGGCCCACAAACTCGGCAAAGCCAAGGAAGCCGCCTTCCAGTTTTTCAAGACTGCCAATCCACAAGATGAATTCTTTCTCGTTGGTTTCAACGAGCACGCCGAACTCCTCAGTCCGTTCACCAATAACGTGGAAGACCTGCAGGCCCGCATGCTCTCAGCCTCTGCGAAGGGGCGCACTGCATTGCTCGATGCGATATATCTCGGGCTCAGTCAGATGCGAGGCGCACAGTATGGCAAACGCGCACTGCTCATCATCTCCGACGGCGGCGACAATAGTAGCCGGTTCAGCGAAAAAGATATCAAGCGACAGGTACGAGAGGCGGATACTCAGCTCTACTCGATGGGCATCTTTGAACCGCCCGAATATCGCGGCCGAACGCCAGAGGAACTCTTGGGGCCCTCGTTGCTCAGCGAAATGACCGAATTAAGTGGTGGGCGCTCCTTCACCGTAGAAAATCTAGACGACTTGCCGGACATCGCGGCAAAGATCGGCACGGAGTTGCGCAATCAATATATCTTGGGATACCGCCCAAGCAATAAGGCCCACGACGCTCGCTGGAGGAAGATCAAGATCCAGTTGCACCCCCCCAAGGGGCTTCCCCCTCTCACTTCGTACTCGAAGACTGGCTATTACGCGCCCGGTCGTTAGGGTTCTTAAACCCGTGGGAGCAGCCATCAGCCAGCCGCTTGCGGAGTCTCAAATCCAATTCATGTTCGTGCTGAAAATGTCGAAACTTTTAGTCGCCTCGTGACTCTCATTCAGTGGACGGAACACGTTTGTCAGGGCGTTCAAGGCCGCCTCGAAATCGCAGCAAAGGGTCAGTTTGGTCGAACCCGGTAGCGAGATTCGCGATCTACGAGGAGGAGAGAGTGTCCGGATGGTGTTTCGCATCTCATTCTAATCGACAGGAGACTTTTCATATGACGAAGACGACAAAGGCCTTGCTCGCTGGTGCTGCGTTCGCGGGATTGTTCGCCGGAACCGGAGCAGCAGTTAAGGCTTCGACCCTGCTTCCTTCGCTGAAGACTTCCTTCAGCGCGCAGGATCAGGACCAGGGCCAGGACAAGAAGGACGACAAGAAGGTCAAGGAAAAGCACGCTTGCAAAGGCCAGAACTCTTGCAAGGGCAAGGGTGGTTGCAAAGCTAGCGACAATGGCTGCAAAGGCAAGAACACCTGCAAGGGCAAGGGTGGTTGCGCGACCGATGGCTCCAAGCCGCCTCAGGAGTAGTTTCAAATCAGGCGCAGTCCGGTGTGGAGGGTTGGGAGAATTCTCCTGGCCCTCTTTTCTTCACCAAAGGAGTGGCAAAGAAGATGCCTGGAAATCGCTTTAATGGGTTTACAGATTACGGGATTGGAATTGGGCTCCGCGCTCCACATTACGAGCATATTCTTTCTCGCAAACCCATTGTTGACTGGTTTGAGATCATCTCCGAGAATTTCATGATTGACGGTGGACGGCCGCTGCAGATCCTCGATCAGATTCTTGAACAGTACAAGGTCGTGCAGCATGGGGTTTCTATGTATTTCGGCTCGGCGGAAAAGTCCAACCGTGAACACCTCCGCCGGTTGAAAGAACTGGTGAAGCGCACGAAGACTCCGTGGCTTTCCGACCACCTCTGCTGGGGCAGCGTCGATGGACGCTACACGCACGACCTCCTTCCCATGCCTTATACGTTCGAAGCAGCTCGCCTTACCGCCCAAAAAGTCAGAGAGGTGCGGGACTTTCTTGAACTTCCCATCGCTGTCGAAAATGTGAGCAGCTATGCCGAATATCATGTTTCGGAAATGACCGAATGGGAGTTCTTAAATGAGGTAGTTGAGCAGGCTGACTGCGGCATCCTCCTTGATGTGAACAATATCTACGTCTCATCGCAAAATCACAACTTTAATCCTTTGACTTATGTGAACAGTGTTCCTGCGGAGCGCGTGGCGCAAATCCATATTGCCGGTCATTCGAAATTCAAAAAATACATCCTCGATACGCACGACCATCCGGTGCTCGATCCCGTGTGGAGACTCTACGAGCGCGCCATTCAGCGCGCTGGCCATACTGCGACACTGCTTGAGTGGGACGACAGCATCCCTTCTTTCGAGGAAGTTCACAGAGAAGCCATGAAAGCCAATCGCTTCCTAGCCGACACGATGCTGGAGGTGGCAGTGTGAAGCTCGCCCCTCTTCAGCGGGCTGTTGCCCGCGCCGTCATGCAACCTCTGACGCGGTCTGAGCGCATGCGGCGCACAGCGCCTGGCGGAGGGCGCATGAGCGCCTACGCGGCCCGGTTCATCAAGCCGAATGATCGGCTCACCTCATTTGAACGTTTAGAAATTTACAATCGGCAATACTGGTTTCGCCTCTTGTCAAGCATGATCGAAGATTTTCCCGGGCTGCAGGCCATACTTGGCAGCCAGCGGTTTGAATCCATGTGCAAGGTCTATCTCACGGAGTGTCCCTCACGTTCCTTCACAATTCGAAATCTGGGGGGGCATTTGGAGACGTGGCTGGGCCAAAATCCGAGCTGGATATCCGATAGGCGCGTGCTTGCCCGCGATATGGTTCGTCTCGAATGGGCAGACATCGAAGCCTTTGACGGTCGGGCAAAGCCCGCCCTTCGCTCCGAGGACCTCCGTGAGATCGACGTGCCAAATCTCCAGCTGAGCATTCAGCCGTATGTGCGGCTCCTCGAGCTGCATTATCCTGTGGACGACCTGCTGCTGGACGTAAAACACGGGGACGACACGCCAGATTTTGCAAGCAACGCTGTCCATGAACGGAGAAAACGGAGTAGGGTCCGTGCGGTGGCGAAGCTTGAACCTACGCAAATCTTTCTGGCAGTTCATCGTTTGGATTTCTCCGTTTATTTTCGCCGCATCGAGCCCGAAGAATTTGCGCTCCTCAGTGCGCTGCGAAGTGGAAAGACGATCGAGCATGCCATTGCGTTGGCTTTCAGGAAGAGTTCAGTCCCTGACGCGGAACGCGGAGCATTCGTTCAGCATTCGTTTCAGACCTGGGCAACTCTGGGTTGGTTTTGCCAGCCAGATGAAAACGTGCGCGGCGGGAAACGCCGCGAGAAAAGAGCATAGTTAGAAATCATGAGTAAGATGATCGCAAAAACTAAGCAGTGGCATAACCAGTTCTTCGGTTTGGTGTCGTACCTGGAGTCACCATTCCTCCTCTTTGTGCGGCTCTATTGGGGATGGCAACTTGCTCAAAGCGGCTGGGGCAAGCTCAATCATCTGTCCAATGTCGGGGAGTATTTCTCCACCCTTGGCTTGCCGATGCCCGCGCAGATGGCCGTCTTCATTGCCTGCGTCGAGTTCTTTGGGGGTATTTTCCTGGCTCTGGGCCTGGCCTCCAGAATCACAGGTCTTGTTCTCACCGTGAACTTGACCATGGCTTACGTAATCGGAGATCGTGAGGCGCTGCTCTCTTTCTTTTCCGATCCGGACAAGTTTATTGCAGCCGCTCCCTTCGCGTTTCTGATCGTTTCCCTTATTGTGCTGATCTTTGGCGCGGGCAAGATCTCTGCGGACACGGCGATCGCGTTTTTCTCTCGTTCCGCGCGGGTAAAGCAAGCGAATTCAGTTCCAGCCTAGTTTTTCATGGTCATTCAATGCTCCGAACCCTTTTGGCGGGCTTCTTCGTCCGGACAACCTCGGTTGTATTATTTTTTTTGGTTTGTTCTTCCTTTGCGATAGCGAGGGGTGGGATGACTTCGAGTCTGCTGATCGGAAACGCTCGGATAGACATCACGATTGAACGGAGCACTCTGCGAGTGCCGGCGAAGGATGTATTTCTTTGGGTGAAGTTGGCCGCCGAGTCGGTAACTGCCTATTATGGCCGCTTTCCTTTGCCTCAAGTCTCTATTCGGATCACTGCATTCGAAGGAAAAGGCGTTCGCAGCGGGATGGCGTTTGGCGATCGAGGCGGACGGATCACCATACGTGTTGGCAACGAGACTTCTCCTTCAGAGCTCGCCTCCGACTGGATGCTGACCCACGAAATGGTTCACCTGGCATTTCCCTCCGTAGACGAAAAGCACCATTGGATCGAAGAGGGGATCGCTACCTAAGTTGAACCCATCGCTCGGATTAACGCAGGACATCTTAAAGCAGAGCAGATGTGGTCTGATCTTATTCGGGACATGCCCCAAGGCCTCCCTCAGGTGGGAGATCGCGGACTTGATTACACACACACCTGGGGGAGAACATATTGGGGAGGAGCGCTGTTTTGCCTTCTAGCTGACCTCGAGATTCGCCGCCAGACAAACAATGCGAAGGGGTTGGAGCATGGTCTTCGCGGCATTCTCGACGCCGGTGGCAACATCCAGAAGGAATGGAAGCTTGAGGATGCGCTCAGAGCCGGAGACCTCGCGGTCGGGGTGAATGTTCTTCAGCCGCTGTACTCACAGGTGAAAGACAAGCCGGTGAGTGTGGACCTAGATGCTTTGTGGGCCAAACTTGGTGTCCAATCTGATGGTGACTGTCTCTACTTCGACGACAACGCTGAAATGGCTGAGAACCGCCGGGCCATCACGGCGGGGGAATCCGCAGCGGCGGAGCATTCCCTGTCTTCTAAGCCTCTCGCAGTATTTGCGGGCTGCGCAGTGGGTACTCCGTGATTGGCCCGCCGAAGGGAACCGCGACTGGGGGAAGCAAATCTGCGTGATGGAAAAAGTACGACAACCAGCAGCGGATTCGAAACGAGTCCGCGTAGCCATTGCGCAATCCGCTCCCGTTTACCTGGACAAACGAGCCAGTCTCGCAAAGGCTCTCGACCTCATTCAGCAGGCTGCAAAGCAAGACGCACTCCTGGTCGCGTTCGGCGAGACTTGGCTGCCCGGCTACCCTGCGTGGCTGGATGTGTGTCGCGGCGCAGCACTCTGGGAAAACCCCTCGACGAAAGACGTCTTTGCGAAGCTCAGAGATAACAGCATTACGGTTCCCGGTGAAGAAGTGAATGCGCTGAGTGAAGCCGAGAGAGATCTAAACATTGCCATTGTAATCGGAGCGAATGAGCGCGTCGATGCTGGTCCCGGAATCGGCACGCTCTACAATTCGCTTCTCACGATTTCAGAGGACGGACGGCTCAACAACCATCACAGAAAACTCGTTCCTACCTACACCGAGCGGCTTGTGTGGGGAAATGGGGATGGCCGCGGGTTGGAAGCAGTTCCCACATCCGCCGGGCGCGTAGGCGGACTAATCTGCTGGGAGCATTGGATGCCGCTGGCGCGCATGGCCATGCACGATTCCGGGGAACACGTTCACGTCGCGGTGTGGCCAACCGTCCATGAATTACATCAGTTAGCCAGCCGACACTACGCCTTCGAAGGCCGATGTTTCGTGCTGGCGGTGGGTTTGATGATGCCCACCGTAGATTTGCCTCACGAGCTTCGTAACGACGTCACATCACGGCCCGGTGACGGCGGATGGATCGAGCACGGAGGCAGCGCCATCATAGGCCCTGACTCTCAGTATGTGATTGAACCGGTATTCGATCGTGAGGAGTTGCTCGTTTCGGATTTGGATCTCACTCAGATTGATCGCGAGAGCATGACCTTCGATGTTTCAGGCCACTATGCCCGTCCCGACCTCTTTCGATTCGAAAAGAAAGATACAGATGCAAACTGACAGCGAGAAAGTTGAGTCTAGAGAGGGGCAAGTTGAAGGTGACCGAAGACGGCAATCGAGACAGTAGATGTGAAGCCTTGCGGAAGGAGTTTGTGAATGAGTTTCAACGCACCAGGGAAATCGCCCACAGGCTTGTCGATGATCTGACGGCCATCAGCGGATACGCTGAAATCATGATGATGCGCGGCGGGCAGGAACAGCCAATTTCCGAGCTAAGGAAAATCCTTGATCGCTCTAAGAAATCGATGGCTCTCTTGCGAGACTGCATCTCCAATTTGCAAGAACTGGAACGGAGACATTCATAGCGCAGCGAAATCCGAGACTTACGAGAGTCCTGCCATTGGCAGCCCAACTGTGCCGTTGAGGACGCTGCCCGCTGCGCATAACGGTGCCTGCTCAAAACACTGATTCGAAAGGATGGACTTAATGGGACGCGAATTTCAAGGGCAGAAACTGATTGTTGTCGGAGGAACTAGCGGAATAGGCAAAGCGGTTGCCAAGATCGTTCTGCAGAACGGGGGCACGGCAGTCATCATTGGGCGTCACGAAGACAAGACGAAGGCAACGACTACCGAATTAACTCTGTGCGGTACCGTGTTTGGCGACACTGCCGACATAACGAAAAAGATTGATCGGGCGGCACTTGTCGACCGCATTGATGCCCATCATGGCGACGCAACCATGCTCCTGAATGCCGCGGGGGTTTTTGTTCCCAAACCGTTTTTAGAACACACAGAGGCTGATTATGACCGTTACCTGGAAATCAGCAAGGCCATCTTCTTCATTACCCAGCGTATTGCCAAAAACTTGGTCGCTGGGAAGAAAGGAGGTTCTATCGTGAACGTCGGCTCGATGTGGGCCAAGCAAGCTGTGCAAGCGACCCCATCTTCGGCCTACTCGATGGCAAAGGCCGGGGTGCACTCACTTACGCAGCATCTCGCCATGGAACTCGCGGGCGCCGGAATTCGAGTGAATGCGGTCTCGCCCGCTGTCGTGCGGACCCCAATCTTTGAAGGTTTCATTCCGAAGGAGGATGTAGACGCAGTCCTCCAAGGTTTCAACAGTTTCCACCCGATCGGTCGGATCGGACGCCCAGAGGAAGTTGCCGAATCAATTGCCTTTCTGCTATCGAACAAATCATCCTGGGTTACCGGCGCCATTTGGGATGTCGACGGCGGCGTAATGGCTGGTCGCAATCAGTACAATTCTTGACCGAGAGCAGCTAGCCTCCCTATTGATCCTTGATTGGGAAAGATTCTGATGGCAACAAGTTGTTCCTGACCCAAGTCTCTATTTCTTCAAAGTCCGAATACGGTGTCAGGCTGCAATTAGGGTGAGCGATGCCCGTGATCAGGAGCGATATTTTGGTTTCGACATCTTGCCGATAGAATAAAACCACTTTCTTTGTGGTTGCCCCGAGTAGGTACCCAGTCTCGAATCCCAAGCCAAATGAGGAACCGGAAACTTCGGCCATAAACAGGTCGCACTGGTCAAGCCATTTCATATCCCGCAGGTAGACTTCCTTGGGTGTGATAACCCGGTCTGCTTCCCAGGCATTTTCCTTGACCAAATGATGCGTGAGCACTTCGTGGCCCATTTGTACGACGAGCTCCACTATTTTCCTTGCCGCCTCAAAGAGGAGCGGTTTCCTGCTACGGTGAAGCCAAAATAGATTTTCATAAAGATAAAGCATTCTCCCGGAGGTTCAACGTATCTTTGAGCGAAAAGCAAACTGCGATGATGTAGGCTCGCCGGAACAGATTTGCGGCGGCGGCCTCCTGCGTTGCGGCCTTGTTACAAGCCTGGGCGCTTTCGCTTAATTCCTAGCAATGATCTCCGATGCTTACCGCGCGATTTCTGAAGGGCTTCTAGGATTGCTTCGGCGGGCGAGAGAATCGGAACCACCTTCGAATTCCCATAGAGCATTCGAATAGAGAAGGCGCCATCGATGACGCTAAGTATCGCCGCCGCCGCCCGTTTGTCGATTGCGAAGGGCTTTAGCAGATCGGTTAGATAGTCAAGAATCTTGTTTTGGTGTTCGATCGCCAGGCGATGGTACGGGTGGGCAGTATCCGAGTATTCGGATGCGATACGCAGGAACGGGCAGCCGATTATTTCGGGCCAGTTCGCCATTTGTTCGAATTTGGTCAGAGCCTCACGCAGATCCTTTGGGGGAGTGGGATGAGAAAGATAGTCCCAAAGAGCTCGATCGCGGTTTTCGAGGTATGCGAGCACGAGGGCATCCTTGCTTTCGAAATGCCGGTAGAAGGTCGCCTTTGCGACCTGGGCGATGGACATGATCTTCTCGGTGCCGGTCGCGCGGACTCCCTCAGTGTAAAAGAGGCGGTCGGCGACTTCCATGATCCGAGCGCGCGGATCAGCTTTCTGGCTCGCTTTCATAAATCCATCTTGACACGAGACAGAGGTGTCTGTCTATAATGGACCTTACGAGACAGACGTGTCTGTCTCTATCTAATTCCGTTAAAGGGAAGCCTTACGACTATGAGTACCCAAACCACCTTCTTCACAACTGTAGGCGTGGATACCGCCCCGGAAAAATCTCGGCCACTCCTAGAAAAGGTCCAAAAGTCGTTTAAGTTCGTTCCAAACCTCTTCGGAGTGTTCGCAAACTCCCCCCGTTTTGCTTGAGGGCTATCTTGGACTTGAAGGAGTATTCGAGAAGGGGAGCCTGAGTGCGGTGGAGCGCCAGATCGTCCTACTAGCCGCCAGCGTTGAAAACAGCTGCAATTATTGCAGGGCCGCTCACAGCACGGTGCTGAAGGCCTTCCTGCATGTACCGGCCGAAGTTGTCTCCGCAGTGAGGTCGAACGTACCCGTATCCGATCCGAAGCTAAACTCACTTGTCGCCCTCACGAAAGAGATCGTTTCTGAACGCGGACACGTGCGCGCGCAAGTCCTGCAGAACTTTCTTGCTGCAGGGTACCGAAAGGATCAGGTACTTGAGGTTCTGGTCGGGATCGCTCTCAAGACGATGAGCAACTATTTGGATCACATTTCCCCGACTGAATTGGATCAGGCGTTTCAATCTGAGGGTTAAACCCTGGATCAGCGCCAGTTCCGAAAGATGGCCCATGGGCTGGCGCCGGGAACTCGAAGAATGTCGAGAGTGGAGAAAGAAAATGTCTCGTCGCCTAAGCAAGGTTTTATCGCTGTTCCTGGGAGTTCTGATGTTTCTGTTCGGATTTCTCAAATTCTTCCAGCCATTCCGTGGATGGTTTGATATCCAGATTCAACATAGTCATCTACCCCACGAGGCGATTCTCGCGGGCAAACTGGGGGAAATGGTCACCGGGAGCCTGTTTTTGCTGCCATGGCTTCGGAGATCGTTGACCGTAAAAAGCAGAGATCAAATCCTCCTGGTCGCGTGTTTGATCCTCGTTGCTCAGATGGGAACGGCAATCTATGTCCATCTGCTGCCTCAGGTGCCTGCTAGCGTTCTTCCTCTCGGGATCAAGGCACCTGTGATTCCCATCGTCGTTCTCCTCCTCGGACTGCTCACTCCTTTTGCTGTTTGGAAGGAGCGGCGGGCAGAGAAGGCTCGCGATGTGCCGACTGAATAACAGAAGTTTGAACTCAGATGAACAAAGGTACGCCAATTAGAGGAGCCACAGCATGACGAGCCTTTACGACCCCATAGTTCTCGGCGACATGACTCTCAGCAATCGTGTCTTCATGGCGCCATTGACCCGAAATCGCGCTACCCCGAACGGCGTTCCCGGCCGATGGGCATCAACGTACTACAGCCAGCGTGCATCGGCGGGCCTGATTGTCTCGGAGGCGGCGCAAATCTCGGCCATGGGAAAGGGTTATATCAACACCCCGGGCATTCATTCGGAGGAGCAGATCGCCGGCTGGAAGCCGGTCGTCGATGCAGTACACCAGTCAGGCGGGCGAATCTTTCTTCAGCTCTGGCACGTTGGCCGAATCTCTCACAGCAGCCTGTTGCCGGGAAACGCATCCCCCGTGGCGCCTTCCGCGATTAGGGCCCGCTCGCAGACAGTCGTTGAGACAGGGTTTGTCGATGTTTCGGAGCCCCGCGCACTTAGCCTGACCGAGATCCGGCGCATGATCGAGGACTATGGTCGCGCTGCTTCCAATGCCAAGGCCGCCGGCTTCGACGGCGTTGAGATTCACGCTGCCAACGGTTACCTGATTGACCAGTTCCTTCGGTCGAAATCGAACGTCCGCACCGACCCTTACGGTGGCAGCGCTGCCAACCGGGCGCGCTTTCTCGGTGAGGTCACCGAGGCCGTGTTGAACGTCTGGGGCCCGGGTCGCGTTGGGGTACGTATTTCTCCCCTCGGTACCTTCAACGACATGGGCGATGCAAATCCGGAGGAAACATTCACGTGCGTTGTGGATGTGCTAAACGGGCATCGGCCCGGATACCTGCACGTCGTGGAAGACACTATCCCGGTCGGTCGCAACGCGGACTTTTTCCGACGCTTGCGCTCGGCATGGAAGGGGATCTATGTCGCCAACGGAGGATACGATGCTGAGCGGGGCGAGCGGGCGGTTTCCGACGGATCTGCCGATGCCGTGGCCTATGGCCGACTCTTCCTCGCGAACCCCGATCTGCCCACGCGCTTAAGCCGCCGCGGGCCGTTGAACGTGCCCGATACCGGGAGCTTTTATGGCGGCGACGAACGTGGCTATATCGACTATCCGGAGTGGGCCAAGACGGAACCTGAATTAGGACGCGACCTGCGCGGCTGAACCAACGGTGGCGCGAACATTAGCCGGCGCGCAACCCACAATCCAACCCACACTTTAGCGGGCGAACCTCCCGCAGTTTGGCGGTATAAACGGTTGAAACTTCAGGACTTGAAATTTGCTAGGCAGTACTCCCACCTGGTACAAATCAACGGCTTACGGTACACGGTACTACATAGAGATGGGGTATTTTGGGCGATTTTGGCAGCCTTTTGTGCAACAGGACTTCTCGCTCCCTCCCTTGTCGTCCGTTTCTTTCTTTTGTCAAGCGAAGCGGAGTTTTTTGCGGGCGATCACGCATCCCGTTCGCGAAGCAAAACGTATGCCGTGCTCCTTCCGCCCGCCTCGTCCTGTTTCAGGATTCGCTTTTCGATCAGATCCTGGATGTCCCGAAGCGCCGTGTCGTGGGAAGTCTTCGCAAGCTTTCCCCATTTTTCCGTCGTCAGTTTTCCTTCGAACCCGTCGAGCAACATATTGATAATGTTTTTTTGCCGTTCGCTGACTTCGATCGATTCTTCCTTGAGATGACGCCAGAATGCGTCTTTTTCAAGCACTGCCGCCGTCAGCGTTTTTGCTTTCGCGATCGCCCGTCCCAGGCAATCCAGAAACCAGACCAACCATTTCGTAACATCCATTCCGGCTTTTTGCGTCGCTTCAAGAATCTCGTAGTAGGCTTTGCGTTCCTCTCGAATCTGTGACGACATGCTGTAGAAACGCTGCGGACTATTTTCAAGACGTGCCAGAGACATTTCGGTGATCGCGCGCGCGATTCTTCCGTTGCCGTCTTCCAAAGGATGAATCGTCACAAAATACAGATGCGCCAACGCTGTCTTGATGAGCAGTTCGCTCACCGCATTTTTGTCTTCATACCAGCCCAAAAACTGTTTCATTTCCTGTTGGACATGCTTTGGTTCCGGAGCTGCGAAATGAACTTTTTCCTTCCCTTCTGGTCCGGAAACAACTTCCATCGGACCTTCCCGCCAGGCACCCGTTTTTATCTTGCGCATTCCGCTGCGCCCAGTCGGGAACAATGCCGCGTGCCATCCAAAAATTCTTTCTTCGGTAAGAGGAGACGCGTAGTGCTGTGTGGCATCGAGCATCATCTCGACGACTCCTTCGACGTTCCGGTCGGCGGGTCGCGTGCCCGCGGCTTCGAGACCCATGTGACGGGCCAGCGAAGAACGGACACTCTCTGGATCTAGTTCTTCCCCTTCGATGGCGGAGGATTTGACTGTTTCTTCGGTTAAGGCCGCGAGCGTCGCTTCATTCTTGAGTTGATAGCCCAAGCCTTTCATCCGCCCTAGCAGCAGCCCTTGCTCGTACCGAGTTGCGGACAGACGTGGAACGACGAGCTCCGCGTTCCAAGCGAACTGGGGCCAATCGGTGGACAGATAGATGTAGGTCATATTCGACGCTTATTCTACGCATTATTCTACGCACTGTCTCTAGCAATCTACGCATAAGCTACGCGCTATTCGACGCATGTTTAAAGCCTTACCCTACAATTAGATACAAGCATTTTGCTGCCACGGGGCTTAATCGCACCCCTCCAGATCGACTGCGAATAACCTTGCTAAATCGGATTCCTCAGATAGCGTTCTTCGATTGCCTTCAAAGCGCTCGCAAACAGATCCTGAAGATCGTTCATATTTGTATTCCAGAAAGTGACCGCACTGCCATCGTCATCGTCGGGGCGATGCATGAACGGCCCCTTATACTGTTTTCCGTCCACTGTGGCTGGCAGATGTAAGTAGAATCTGATTCCCCAGAGCTTTCTTGATTTTTCGCGGCAAACTCTGCAACGCAGCGGCTTTCGTCTCTTCTTCAACCTCAACGTAGTATTTCAACGTCACTTCGGAACCCGAGCCGTGACGGAGTACCTTGGCAACGGTTTCGATTGGCGTCCCGTTGTTGTACAACCGCGTACCGAGACCACGACGGAAGTTGGCTTGCAGGCTTGATTCAGCGGGTCAAGAACTTCATCGGCCAGTGGACGGACACTACGCTTCGTGCGATATTGGTCGTTGTAGTCGGCCAGCTTGCGCGAGACTGCTTACCGTCCACACGGTAGCGGACATGCCAAGCGCCGTTGGTCTGGTAGATGTATCCCTTTTGCATGTCGAAAATCTATCGGACCAAGGGTGAATGTGCAACAAAATGTGCAACGCTGGTTTACACAAGTACAATAGAATCAATGCGGAGGAGTGGCAGAGTGGTTAAATGCGGCGGTCTTGAAAAATTAAATCGCCGATTCGCTATCTGATAGAGAATTCAACTAAGTCCCTTTGCCAGCCGTAAGATAGCGAGAATTTCTCTTTTCCTGATTTGCTCGGTTTTAGTTCGTTTTGCGCGAGTTCTAGTGACAGTTTGGTGACACTCGGGCGTTCTTGGCCCCTCGTGCTCTTGAGTGTCACACGCTCAAGCTTGTCTTATTTCCTACTTGTTTCCATCGCCGGGCGCATTCGCTGCGCTTCCCATCGCCTTCAGCCGCATCTGCGCCAGCCGATAGGACGAATCGTGAACATCGATCGGCCTCTTTGGCTTGGTTACGCGTGTGTAATCACTTCGCGCGGTGTCGATCTCTCCGTCTTGTTCAGCGATTCGTCCGAAGGCATACCAATAATTGTCATCGGGTTCATCGAGGTTCAGCAGGTCCATCGCCTGCACCAGCACATCGCGGGCTTCTTTGGTTTTGCCTACTTCCACGTAAACACAGCCAAGTGTATGCAGGACTGCGGCGCTATTTTGACTCAACCGTGCCGCCTTCAGCGCGTCCTCCAAGTCACTCGCCTCAACCTTGCCCGTGAACAAGGCCAGCCAGGCCATGCCGTTCAGCTCCTGCGACTCAGCCTTTCCCGCATCAATTATTTTCTGTTCCGTCGCACGAGCCGTCACATAGTCGTCACGGGTACTTGCATTCGCGACCAAAGACCGCATAGCTGCGACGTCGCCAGGCAGGCGCCTTAGCCGCTCTTCCGCGAGTTGGTTTGCTTCGTCGAACCTTCCAAGAACCCGTAGCCCGAAGGATTCGTCCAGAAAGATTCGCTCGGACTCGGGATAACGCTTCGCTAGTGAAGCTGTCACAGCCACTACTTTTTCATAGTTCTCCATCGCGTAATAGCCAGCGAGCAGGCTCAGGTCTATATTCGCTTTCTGGTTCTCATCCTCTACGGAATTTCTCGCCGACTTCAGGGCAGCAATCGCACGAACCGCCGTGTCTTTATAGTTCGCTAGTATCGCGGCTGCGGCTGCTTTGACAACCGTGCTGTCCGCCTCTTTGCCCTTCGTCCAAAGCCGCGAGAACGCCCAACCCGCAAGCGGGTCATCGCCACCCGGGAGGTGCCAATCGTCCCGCAACCAATCCAGCAAAATGCGAGCACCCGTCAGATTACCGGCTTCAAGCCTATCCAGCGCTTCGAGACCGATTCCGATAGGTATTTCCTTCGTGGCAAGCACTTTGTAGTGGCCACATTCTTTAACCACATAGGTCGTGTCTTTGTACTTTGCCGAACTCCATAAGGTCACCCTGTACCCGTTGCTGTCATCTCCCTCGACTTTCGGCTGCGCTAAAGTTACGGATAGGTCGAAACCCACCTCCGCGAAAAGATTCGCTCGGGATTTCCAGCTTAGTGTGGCCCGCGTATCTTTGTGCAGGGCCTCCACGATAAATGGTGTGGCGATGCTTGGTTTGCCGTTGCGACTGCACAAGGAGGCCAATTGTTCCAGGTTGAAATCTGGACTTGCCTGAAGCAGATAGTAGTGCATGGCCACGCCAACGGCGTCGTCCGGAAACGAAAGGCCTTCGTGCAGCTCAGTTTTGTGGAATAGGCTAGCGTCCGCACTTGTGGCGGCCGCGTTTCCCCCCGCCGCTCCCGCGTCCAACAGATCGGCTGCTGCGGGATAGATTCGCAAGTTCTCAAGTAACTGCCCAGCCATGCTCGCGACCTGCTTAGATTGTTCCTCGCCGCTAGTTTGCTGCCTCGCCTCCGCCAGCCCCGCTTGTGGCCCGTTAAGAGCGGCTTCGCACGCTACAAGCAGTGCCATCGGCTGCGGATTCAAGTCTTCCCCACTCTTCTTCGCTTCCGCAAAATCGCGGTTGTAAAACAAAGCGAAGGCCAGGTTGTTCTTCACCCCCATGTCCGCTAAATCTTCCGGCTTCAGCTTGCGGTACTCCGCGATGGCCTCTTTTAGCTTCGCGCGGGGCCCGTAGCGCAGGCCCCATGCGTTGTGTTCCAACAGAATCGCCAGATTCGCCACCAGCGTGTGGTCCGCGGGATCTAGCTTCGCTGCTGCGCGGTACGCCGCTTCCGCCCCCGCGTAATCGCTTCCGCGCCGGAACTGCCTCCCCACCAGGTCGTATTCCAAAATCTCTGCCAGGGTCTTCTGCGCCAGTGCAGATCCAGGTTCCAATTTCACAGCGGCCTCCGCCTCGTCTCGCGCCGCCTGGCCCATTCCTGCCGCAAGCAACAGCTTGGCCCGCTGGAGATGATGGACCCCTTCTGCCGGATGCTCCTTGATCAGATCTCGGCTGGCCTGAAACGCTTCCCGCATCAGCCCTTGATTCATCAGCGCCTGCGTTGTCGGCTCGAAATAAATCACCACCGCCGGCCCCGCCCGCAGTTCGGCCACCATGTTGCGTAGCTCGGTGGCTTCGGCAACGGTAAGCCGTTGCTTTACGGTGTCAAACTTGAATGAAGCCACCACGCTCCCGTCGTGGTTTTTCGAAAACTCCTCCGTCAGCACCGCTGGCCCCAATGCTATCTTCGTCGCAGGTGGCAGCGCCTTAGCCTGAAAACCTATGCCCGGAACAATCCGGTATTGCCATTCGTGGACGAAGCTCTGCGGTAGCTGATAGTCCGCGGTTCGCGGCTTTTTGGGCTGATCGCTCGCCTCGTCGGCGCCTTTCGCAGGCTCTTTCTCTTTTTCTCGCAGTTCGCTAGGCAGCTCGGTGAATAACGACTCCAGCCGGATGGCCGCCGCGGCGCTATCCAGCTCCGTATATCCCCGCTTGGCCCCACTCGCTTCCAGCACCAGACGAAATTGCTTCGTCAAGTCTCGCGGATCCGAGCGCTCTACTTTCGTCAGCTTTTCGGATACGTACTCGTTCTTGATGTAGTCCTGCACATTTTTCTTCCGATCCTTGTCCTCGACGTCCGCATAGGCTGACCGGTACTCGGACTCAAGCACCCCGTGCGGCTCCGTCGTCTCCACGACGCCCGCCGGCCCATTTTCTGCGAGATAAAACTCCCGCTTCTCGACGATGCGATTGTTTTGCGACCCGCTCTCGGGAACCGTCACCAGCGCCGCGCTTTCCTTGCTCGCGATTAGGGCCTTCCTCCCCTGATCCGCCTGCGGCAGTTGCCCTAGACGCGCGTACTCGTCTGTAGCGTCTATCCAGATCTCCGGGCTTCCCGGTGCGTACACGATTGCATGATCGAACATTCCCATTCCCGGTAGATCTTCCGCGACATCTTGCCGCTGCCCCGCGCTTAGCAACGCCACGTACGCCGGCACACCCGCCGCTCGCAGCATCGCCACCGCCAACGTCGCCTTGTCTTTGCAGTCTCCATACTTTTGTTTCAGTGTTTCTGCCGGAGCATGCGGAACTATCGCCGCATCTCCGAATTCAACGCCCGTGTATCTTACTTCGCGGCTCAAATATTGCTGGATTGCCGCCGCCTTTTCTTCGCGAGTTGTTTTTGCAACTGTCAATTTCGCTACGACTGCTTGCACATCCTTCTCGCTCGCTTTTTCATCAACAATTTTCCCATATCCTTCCGCGATGCTCTGCCAGGAAACCCCGTTGGAAAAAGTCACTGCTGGACGCACCGGGACATCTTTGGGCACGTACTTCTCAGCCTCTTCCCACGCCTCCAGCGAGCCCTGCTCGAATACCATCCGCACTCGCCCATCCGCTTCTTTTTTTTCCCTTTTCACGTCCGGTAGGAGTTGCACTGCGTAGCGGAGCGGCAACGATGCGGGCGCGTCGAGAACCAGCAGCGATCGCTGCGTTGGCGCGCTGCCTCCAAAGTAATCGCGCTCCACGATGCCCGCCCCGAAGAATGGCGCGGTCTCTGTCAGGACCATCTCCTCCTCAACCACCGATCCGGGAGCAATCGCTGGCAGTGGCGTTCTTACTTCCCTTCCGTCACCATACGTCTTCTCATTCTCGTCGCGCGCGAGCGAGTCGGTAATCGTCTTTGGATCGAGCGGGTGAACTACGCCGTCGGGCGTGACCACGCGCGCAAGAATCGTTGGGCGCTCCTCGTGCCAGGGCTCCCATCCAAGTGATGCCGCGTCCCAACCGTCCACGCCTTTCTGCGTCAAAATCTTGTAGACCAGGTACCGGTTGCGGACCGCTTTCCCGTCGGCATCAAAAACGTAACTGTTTTCCTGATCCAGCACGATCACATCTGTCCCGGGTTTGGCGGTGACAGCGGATGCTGCGCTGTAGAGCGTCGCGCCATCCGATGTGAACCGCGGCAAGTTCCAGCCGTTTGCAGCACCTCGCCGGCTCGAATTTAGTGAAGGCGAAGAGAGAGACAAGAAGGCCAAGACGACGGCACGCCAGCGCCACATGGAGTAGCTCCTCTAAAGAGGGTAGAAGGAAAGTAGCTTGCTTTTAAGTATATCGCAAGCACAGTACGATGCGTGATATGCAAGCGCCGCGTGTGTTGCGGCGGTCGGAAAACTCGCGGGCAACTGCTACAATCCAGCTACACCATGCACCAAAATGCAACAGTCGTCACCCAAAGTGTCACAAATTGGCCGCTAACTCAAAGAGTACG
>Ga0207136_1047_pt1 | contig 28586 bp, 27 predicted proteins | sample Alteio_BWMinHeat_8_FD_153552 | JGI IMG/M metagenome (GOLD analysis project Ga0207136, IMG submission 153552) | Enriched cells from forest soil in Barre Woods Harvard Forest LTER site, Petersham, Massachusetts, United States -... | ecosystem: Environmental > Terrestrial > Soil > Temperate forest >...
TAGAGCGCGACAGCTGCTGCCGCAGCTGCGTTGCGGACGTTGTGTATTCCCGGCGGATGCATCAGGTGGAAGACGCCGAGGTCTTCGCCCTTGAAGGTGAGGCGGAAATCGCTGCCGAGTCCTTCGAGCTTGACGTCGCTGATAACCAGGTCTGCCTGGCTGGAAGTGCCGTAGGTAATGATGGGGCGCTTGACGTCAGGAAGAATGGCTTGCACGTTTGGTTCGTCGAGGCAGAGAATCGCGGCGCCGTAGAAGGGGACGCGGTTCACGAACTGAATGAAGGCGCCTTGAATGTCCGCGAGCGAGGTGTATTGGTCGAGGTGCTCTCGGTCGATTGTTGTGACGACGGCTACGACGGGCGCGAGCATCAGGAAGCTGCGGTCGCTTTCGTCGGCTTCCACGACGAAGTACTCGCCTTTGCCGAGCCGCGCGGTAGTGCCTGCCTGATTTACTCGACCACCGATCACAAAGGTCGGGTCGAGATGCGCGGCGTTGAGAACCGAAGCTACCATCGAAGTTGTGGTTGTCTTGCCATGGGCACCGGCTACCGCAATGCCATATTTCAGCCGCATCAGCTCGGCGAGCATCTCGGCACGCGGGATTACGGGGATTTTCTTCTTGTGTGCTTCGATGACCTCGGGATTGTCTTGCTTGATCGCGGAGGAGGTCACTACCACGTGCGCGCCTTCGACGTTGACTGCTTTGTGGCCTTCGTGGATCGTCGCGCCGAGATTTTGCAGCCGCTCGGTGATGTTTGAGGGCTTGGTGTCCGATCCAGAAACGGAGTAGCCGAGCGTCAGCAGAACTTCGGCGATTCCGCTCATGCCAATGCCGCCGATGCCGACCAGGTGGATGCGTTGAAAATTGCGGAACGAGACCATCATGGATTTGCCTGGTCGATGAGCAAGAAAATTTCGCTGGTCAGGCGGTCGACGGTCAGTTCGTTTTCGGTGATCAGACGGCCTGCGCCCGCGCGTTGCATCTCCTGCGCGTTCCGCAACTGGTGGCTGTCGGTGGCGGCTCCGAACGGAATGAAGATGGCGGCGCGGCCCGCGGCTGCGATTTCCGCCGCGGTGATGGCTCCAGCTCGGCAAACGATCACATCTGCCCAGGCAAAGCGCTCGGCCATGTTCGTGAGGAAGGGTACAACCTCCGCGTTAATTTCGCGCCGCGCATAGGCGGTGCGCACCGCATTATAGTCGCGTTCACCGGTCTGATGCACGATGGACAGCTCATTTTTTCGCGGGGCCAATCGGTCCATGGCGTCGACAAAAGTGCGGTTGATGGGCAGCGCTCCTTGGCTTCCGCCGGTTATTAGCAGGCGAAAAGGCTTTTCGAGTCTTCGAGGAACGATTGAGAAAAACTCCGGGCGCACTGGGCAGCCCGTCACGATGGCCTTTTTCCCCCAGGTGTGGGCAGAAATTTCATAGCCGGTGGCGATGCGTTTAGAGAGTTTCGCGAGCAGCTTGTTGGTCAGACCCGGCTCCGCGTTTGGTTCGAAGATTATGTTGGGCACGCGGCTAAACCAGGTTGCCAGCAGCATTGGTCCGGCGGCGTAGCCTCCAACGCCGAATGCCGCGACTGGTTTGTGCTTTTGGAGAACACGGCGGGCGTCCAGCATCGCGGGCGCGAGCATGGCGAGATTTTTCGCCAGCGTTGCGCCGCCTTTTCCTTTTAACCCCGCGACGCGCAACGTCTCGAGCGGCAGTCCGGCTTGCGGGACTAACTTCATTTCGATTCCTCGTTCTGTTCCAACTAGCACGACTTCTCTTTCTTTGCCGCGCGATAGCCATTCCTGGGCGATGGCAATGGCGGGGATTACATGTCCGCCAGTGCCGCCGCCGGCGATTAGGAGTTTCATGGTTGAGGCCTGGGCGCGCGGGCGGGGCGAGCCCCGCCCCTACAAACGAAAATCGGGAGTTGCGTCATGTTTCTGTGGCCTGCTGGCTGATGTTTAGGAGCACTCCTGTGGCTAGCAACATCACTAGCAGGCTTGAGCCGCCATAACTTACGAATGGCAGCGGAATGCCTTTTGTCGGCACCATGCCCAACACAACCGCAAAGTTGATCAGCGCCTGGCTGAGCACTAGCGCTGTGATTCCCAGCGCGAGCAGGCGGCCGAACCCGTCGGGAGCTGCAAACGCGGCGCGCAGGCCGCGCCATCCATAGGCCAGGAAAAGCGCAATGACTATCATTGCGCCGATGTAGCCAAGCTCTTCGCAAATTACGGCGTAAATAAAATCAGTGTGCGCTTCCGGCAAGTAAAAGAGTTTTTGCTTGCTTTCCATCAGGCCGACGCCTGTGAATCCGCCCGAGCCTACCGCGATGAGCGACTGCATCAACTGAAAACCCGCCCCTTGTGGATCAGAATCGGGATGGAGAAAAGAGCTCAGCCGCGCGTTTCGGTAGGCCACGAGTGTGATCAAAAGATAGAGGACTGGCAACGAAGTTGCGAACCCCGCAGCGATCCATTTCCAGGAGAGTCCGGCGGCAAATATAATCGTTGTGGCTACCAGAACGATGTCCATAGCCGTGCCTAGATCGGGCTGCGCCAAAACTAAACATACACAGATCAGCACTGGGCCGGCGGCGGGGAGAATCGTCTGGAGAAAATCCTGTTTGCAAAACTCCATAGCGGTTTTGTTGCGCCGCTTTTGATCGAGAAACCAGGCGAGATAGAGAATCACGGCCAGCTTCGCTAATTCGGATGGCTGAATTCCAATGGGGCCATAGCGAATCCAGCGATGCGTGGCGTGGGACTTGTCCAGAAAAAAAGTGCCGACCAAGAGGAGCAGGACCACGCAGACGGTCGTGTAAACAACGGCAGGCTGACGCAAGCGACGGTAATCCGTACGCATTAGAGCGAACATTCCCAAGAGACCGAGAATCAGCCAGGCGGCTTGCCGGATCAGAAAATAATACGAGTGCGTGTACTCTTTTTCCGCGGTGACTGCGGAAGCGCTGAAAATCATCACGGCGCCGAGCAGGCAGAGCACTACCGTCACACCAAATAGCCAGCGGTCCATTTCCAGACGTCTCGGCACGTTCGTTCACCTTTTCCCGGAAGTCGCACCAGCGGCTTGCTTTTCGAGTTGCTTCACTAAATCTTTGAAGACGCGTCCGCGGTGCTCGTAATTTTGAAACTGGTCGAAGCTGGCGCAGGCAGGCGCGAGGAGCACGATGTCGCTGCGTTGCGCGGCGTGTGAAGCGGTTTCAACGGCGCGCTCGAGCGTTTCCGCGCGGTCGAGCGCTACACTTCCTGCAATTTGCTTTTCGATTTTCTCAGCTGCTGCGCCGATCAGCAGCGCTAGAATCGCTTTTTCCCTCAACGGCTTTTGCAGCGCTGTGTAGTCGCTTCCCTTGTCTTTGCCGCCGAGGATGATTAGGATGCGGCCGGGAAATGCATCGAGGGCTTTGAGAGTGGCATCCACGTTGGTCGCTTTGGAGTCGTTGTAGTAGCGCACGCCTGCGATCTCAGCCACGAATTCCAGACGGTGCTCCACTCCAGCGAAAGAGCGCACGCCTTTTGCAATCGCCGCGGAGGGTGCACCTGCAAGCCGAGCGGCGGCAGCGGCCGCTAAAACATTCTCGACGTTGTGTGAACCGGCGAGCGGAATATCTTCCAGTTTTAGGAGGATTTCTTCGGCACCGTTTTGTCGAAAAACAATTTCCTCCCTGCGAACGTACGCGCCCTGCGCGACCCGTTGTTTCCTGCTGAACCAGTACACGCGCGGAAGTGAGGGAGCGTAAGGCGTCGTCGCGGCGTCGTCCGCGTTCAGAATGGCGGCATCTTCACCGGTTTGATTCTCGAACAGGCGCGCTTTCGCGGCGCCGTACGCTTCGAAGTTGTTATGGCGGTCGAGATGGTCGGGCGTCAAATTCAGAAACACGCCGATGTTTGGGCGAAACGTGTCGATGAGCTCGAGTTGGAAGCTGCTTAGTTCAACTACTGTGCATGTATCGTCTTTCATCTCGTCCACACAGCCGATGAGTGGCGTTCCAATATTTCCCGCGAGGATGGTCTGCATTCCAGCCGTCTTCAAAATGTGTTCGACGAGCGAGGTCGTTGTGGTCTTGCCGTTCGAACCGGTGATCCCGATTAAGCGGCCTTTCATGAAGCGGTATGCCAGTTCAATCTCGCTCCAAATCGTAATGCCTTTCGTGCGCGCCGCTTGCAAATGCGCTTCATCGGCTGGTACGCCCGGGCTGGGGACTATCAAGTCTTGTTCGAGAAACGTCTTCTCTTGATGGCAGCCAAGTTCGAGCGCTACTCCCGCGTCTTTTAATTTGGCAATTGCCTCGCCGATCTCGTTTTCTGTACGGGAATCCGTTGCGGTCACGCGCGCGCCTCGCGCTGCGCAGAAGAGGGACGTCGCCATGCCTGTCCGCGCCAGCCCAACCACCAGCACGCGCTTTCCCCGCAACTCAATTCCACTCGGCATTGTTCCTTTCCACGCCCGTCTGGCTTCAAATGCGGGCTACCTCAACTTCAGCGTCGTCAGCGCAAACAAAGCAAAAACAAGGGCAGCGATCCAAAACCGCACAATGACCTTTGATTCGCTCCATCCCAACAGCTCAAAATGATGGTGGATAGGCGCCATTCGGAAGATGCGCTTGCCGCGCAGCTTGAACGAGCCCACCTGCAAGATCACTGAGAGCGCTTCGATGACGAAGATGCCGCCCACGAAAAACAAAAGAATCTCCTGTTTGATGATGACCGCTATTGTGCCGAGAGTTCCGCCAAGCGAGAGCGAGCCGACATCGCCCATGAAGATTTCTGCTGGGTGGGCGTTGTACCAGAGGAAACCGAGGGACGCACCGACCAGCGCTCCGCAAAACACAGTCAATTCGCCGACGCGCGGAATGTATTGAATTTCGAGGTACGTGGCCCAGCGAGAGTTGCTGCTGACGTAGGTCAGCACGGTAAGCGCGCCCGCGGCGATAACCGTGCAGCCGATGGCTAAGCCGTCGAGGCCATCCGTCAAATTCACGGCATTGGAGGAGCCGACGATGACCACGCAAACGAACGCCAGAAACGGAAGAAACGCCAAGGGCCAGAGGTGCGGCGAATTCATGAGGGAATGGAAGACCAGGTCCGGGTGCAGGCGCTTGAGGAACGGAATCATCAGCTGCGTCGAGTACGCGTAGTGCGTAACGAGAACAAGCAGCGAAATCCCCACAATCAGGCTGACAAACACCTGAAAATAGATTTTCTTTTTCGCGGTGAGACCGAGGTTTCTTTGTTTCGAAACTTTCGCGTAATCGTCAATGAAGCCGATAGCTGCAAAACCGAGCAGCGCAAAGAGCGAAAGCAAAATAAAAGGATTGGTCAGATCAGCCCAGAGCAACGTGGGGACGGCCGTCGACAAGACGATCAAAACGCCGCCCATCGTTGGCGTGCCTGCTTTTTTCTGATGCTCCTGAGGGCCTTCTTCTCGGATGTACTGCCCGATCTGCAGCTCGCGCAAACGGCGAATCAGCCACGGACCAAATACCAGTCCGAGAAACATGGCCGTCAAGCTCGCATAGACGGTTCGAACCGTGATGTAGCGAAAAACGTTAAGCGGGCTGAAGTATCGCTGCAGAACGTGGTAGAGCAGGTAGTAAAGCATTTAGTGCCGTACCTCCTGCCGCGGAATCTCGCCGGGAGCGGCGTAACGAATCAGCAGCGATTCGACGATGCGTTCCATTTGCACTCCGCGCGAGCCCTTTACGAGCAGCACGTCACCCGCCGTGATGAATTCTTCCAAGAATTTTGCCGCTTCTTCCGACGACGGAAAGAATTTTGTATGTTCTCGGGGCGTGCCTGCGGAAACAGCGCCTTCCACGATTTGTTCCGCGTCACCTTCCACTCCAATCACCCAATCGACTTTGCTCGTTTTCGCAGTAAAAATCCCTGCTTCGCGATGGAGCACCGGCGACGCCGCGCCCAGCTCGCGCATCTCGCCGGCCGCTAGAATCCGCCGCTGAAAATTCGGCGTCGCAGCCAAAACGGAGACCATGGCGTGCAGTGCGGCTGGGCTCGAGTTGTAACTGTCGTTGATCAGCGCCGCTCCATTTGAAAAACGAAGTAGTTCACCGCGCATCGCGGGCACGCGCAGCGTGCGAAATACACTTTGCGCCTCCGCGGCGCCGATGTTCCAAACACTGGCGGCCGCAAGCGCGGCAAGCGCGTTGTAGATCGCGTGCCTGCCTGGCACCGGTAGCTCTAGCCGAACTCGGCCTTCTGGACTCACGTAGTCAAACGCCGAGCCTAGCGCGCCGCGATCTTCGATCGCTGCAGCAGAAAAAAACGCCGGCGCGTCGATTCCGTATGTCAGCACGCGCCCCGGTGCAAATGCGCCGAAAGCCGCGACGCGAGAGTCATCCGCGTTCAGCACCGCGGTGGACTCGCGTCCATTCAGGCCTTCGATAAGCTCGCGCTTCGCCAGCGCAATTTCATCGACCGAAGAAAAGAATTCCAAATGCGCGGGCGCAACGCGCGTCACCAAGCCGACGTCAGGGCGAGCGATCGCTGCGAGCCGAGACAACTCGCCGCGCCGCGACATGCCCATCTCGAGCACAGCCGCTTGATGCGTTTCTTCCAAGCGAAATAGGGTCAGCGGAAGGCCGTACTCGTTATTAAAATTTCCTTCCGATTTTAAGACCCGTAGCTTCGCGCCCAGCAGTGCCGCCAAGATCTCTTTCGTTGTGGTCTTGCCCACAGAGCCTGTGACACCGGCAATTTTCCCGCCCCAGGCTTCGCGCACCGCGCGTGCGAGTTGCTTGAGTGCTTCGAAAGTGTCGCCCACGACGATGCAGCGATTCCGGACGCCATCGCCGTAGCGGCCGGTTTGCGGCTCCGCCACCACCGCCGCGATGGCTCCGCGCCCCAGCGCACTCGCCACGTGATCGTGTCCATCGTGACGCGGTCCGTGGATAGCAATGAACAGTTCTCCGGCACGTACTGTGCGAGAATCAATCGAGACGCCGGCCAACCGGGCCAGGGGGTCGAGTCCCGCCCCCGCCCTAGCACCCAGAGCGCCAGCCACTTGTGCAATCGTCCACCGCATAAATGCCTCAAGGGGTTTGCTTTACGCAGAGACCCCGCGTATCGGTTTGTTTTCACCGTATTTTGAGGGCTCCTCCTTTCGCGAGTTGACTACTGGCTCGCGCGCCCTCGCCACACTTTCTTGACTAACCAGACAAGCGCGCTACGTGCCAAACTTTGCGCCGTTTTTTGGCGCACCGTTGCCAATTTCCGTCCGGGCTTCGCTGTAACCTCGTTCTCGCAAGGCGCCCCGCGCTACTTCTCGGTCGTCAAATTCCAGCGTGCGGTCGGCGAGAATTTGATAATTCTCGTGGCCCTTGCCAGCGAGCAAAACGATGTCTCCTGCACGCGCTTCGTCCATTGCAACTCCGATTGCTTTTTCACGATCTGGTTCGATCAAATATTTTCCGGATGTTTTCTGAAGGCCCACGATAATGTCGCTGATGATTTTCAGCGGGTCTTCGATTCGCGGATTGTCGCTCGACAAAATCGTGAGGTCGCTCAGGCGGCCGGTCACTTCGCCCATCACGGGGCGCTTGGTGCGGTCTTTCCCTCCGCCGCATCCGAAGAGCGTGATGATGCGGCCCTTGGGATTCAGTTCGCGGGCGGTTCGAATCAGATTCTCGAGCGCGTCGTCCGTGTGCGCGTAATCGACGACCACAAAATAGGGCTGGCCCAGATCGATCCGTTGGAAGCGGCCAGAAACGCTTTCGAGGTTGCAAATCCCGGCTTCGATAACTTCGTTCGAAAGAACCAGCGCCTGCGCCGCTCCGATGGCCGCGAGAATGTTGTAAACATTGATGCGTCCCACGAGAGGCGAGTCGACCTGCACTTTGCCATTGGGCGTTTGCGCTACAAAGGTTAGGCCGCTAAACGTCAGTTGGAATTTTTTCGTCGTGATGTCGGCACCGTTTTCGAGGCCGTACGTAACGGTTTTTTTAGCTACACCGGTCAGCCGCTTGCCGTATTCGTCGTCCGTGTTGATCACCGCGACTTCTGGCGCTCCTGCTCCGGTTCCTTCGAACAGCTTTTTTTTCGCGGCGAAATAATCTTCAAACGTTTTGTGATAATCCATGTGCTCGCGTGTCAGGTTTGTAAAAACGGCAGCGGTGAAGTGGCAACCCCACAGGCGATCCATGGCTAGCGAGTGCGAACTTGCTTCAAGCACACCAAAGCGCCCGCCTGCGTCGCGAATCTCCGCAAGAAATCCTTGCAGGTCGACAGATTCCGGTGTGGTATTGGGCGCAGGATATTCGCCTAGCGGTGTGTGATACGCGATTGTCCCGAACAGGCCTGTCTTCGCACCGGAGGCTTTTACGATGGCGTCCACTAGCGAAGTCGTTGTTGTTTTCCCATTCGTTCCGGTAACTGCCACAAGCTGCAACGCTGCCGCAGGGTGTCCGAAAAAGTTTGCCGCCGTGACCGCAAGCGCCTTGCGTGCCTCGCGCACTTGAATCCACGCCACGCTCGATGGAATGGCGGCCGGAGCGGGCTCTTCGCTCGCGATCGCTGCCGCACCGCGCGAAACCGCATCGCGAATAAACTCGTTTCCGTCGGCCTTCGCGCCATGCAAAGCAAAAAACAGGGCACGCGGCTCCACTTTGCGGGAGTCGCACGCAATCTGGCGAATTTCCAAACCCTGGGCCAACAAAGGAATACTCGCTTCGGTCCCCTGCAACAAATCGCTCAGCTTTACACTTCGAGGAGAGACACGTGTCGGCGATGAATTTTCCCCGCCTTCATCGGCGCGGTTCGGTTTTGAGTTGCTGGTGTCTTCTAGTTCGCTCAATCCAGTTCTCATCCTAATTCCTGATTCCCGGGCGCGGCTTCGATTTTCTCTCGAGCGGTGTCCCGAACTGCACGGTGATTTTCGCGCCCTGTCTTACCTTTGCTCCCGCGGCTGGCGATTGCTCGGTTGCAAGATTGCTGCCAACCAGCACGGGATCGAGCCCAAGCCTCAAGGCGATATCCGCTACGTCGCGCATTGTCTTTCCGCTAAAGTCAGGCACCTCGATATCTCCCCCTTGATCCACGGCGACCGTCAAAACCGGCTTCCTGGAATCGCGTTGCTCCTCCCCATCGGGCTTTGTTGTTTGGGATGCGGCCGGGGGTGGGTCGGGCTGGCCAGAAAAATCAACCGCCGAGAAGTCCTCCAACGCGCTTGGGTCTTCGCTCGCGTGCTTCATATAAGCAGTCTGGATGAGCTTTGGATTGAGTGGAACATCGCGGGGCACATCGAGATACGCCAAAACCTGTTCGGCGATGCGTTTGAAAACTGGCGCGGCCACGTCTCCGCCTTCGTGCAGTCCGACGGGAGAATCCAGCGACACCAGAATGGTCACGGCCGGATTGTTGATGGGCGCAAAGCCCGTGAAGGAAGCGATGTATTGCGTCGGCGAATAGCGTCCCGTTGTTGGATCGATTTTTTGCGCCGTACCCGTTTTCCCGGCGGAGGTCCACCCATCGAGGTGGGCCAAAGGTCCCGTCCCGCGTAAGACCACACCTTCCATCAACTGCCGTAGTGTCGCTGCCGTCTCCGGGCGAATGGCGCGCTTGGGCTCGGCAGGCGTTAAGGGCTCATCCGGAGGCAACACCCTTTCACCACGGCGCAATTCGGCGACAATCTGCGGCTTGTAAAGCAAGCCGCCGTTAGCAATCGCGGATACTGCGCTGATGAGCTGTAATGGCGTCACGCCGATTTCCTGGCCCATCGAGATCGAACCCACGGAAATCGGTTTCCAGTCTTCGAGCCTGGCCACTCTGCCGCGGCTTTCGTAGGGCAGCTCGACGCCCGTAGTCGTGCCGAAACCGAACGCACGTATGTAGTCGTAAAACTTTGGAGCGCCGAGTCGCAGCGCTATTTTGATGGCGCCCACGTCGCTCGATTTTGCGAGAATATCCGAGACAGTCAGCAGGCCAAACGGCTTGTGGTCGCGGATGCGATGGCCGGAGATATAAACCTGGCCGTTTTCACAATCGAACATTTCGTCGGGCCGGGTAATCCCCTGATCAAACGCCGCCGCCAGTGTGATGAGTTTGAAAGTTGATCCGGGCTCATAGATCGCGCTCACGGCGCGGTTCATCCACGTTTCCGACGGAGCATCGCTTGCTTTATTTGGATTGAACTTTGGCCAATTCGCCAGCGCCAGAATCTCGCCTGTATTGGGGTTCATCACGATGACTGTACCCGCGGCTGAGTGTGTCTTGGCGATCGCCGCAGTTAGTTCCCGTTCAGCGGTGTACTGAATCTTTTCGTCCAGCGTCAGGACTACGCTGGTTCCGCGTTCGCGCTGCGCTTCTCCGCCATCGAACCAGCGCTGCCGCGCGTCTGCCATCACAACAATGCGTTCACTCTTGCCGCGGATCTGGCTATCCAGTTCGCGCTCGATGCCCATCAGCCCTTTTTCATCAAGGTCAACAAAACCCAAGACGTGCGCCGCAAGGTCGCGCTTCGGGTAGAACCTTTGATTTTCTTTTTGGAGGTAGATGCCCTTCAGATTCAGCTTACTAATCGCATCCGCCTTTTCGGGGGGCAGCTTCCGTGCGATCCAGGCGAACGATCGCGAGGATTCGAGCCGCGCTTCAATCTCCTCCTGCGGCTTGTTGACCACGCCCGAGAGCAGCCGCGCCGCGAGATTCTCATCGGCAATCTCCGAAGGCACGGCAAATGCGGAGTCCACGGAAATGCTCATCGCCAGCGGGCGTCCGTTGCGGTCATAAATCGCGCCGCGCTCAGGAGTTATTTCAAAGCTGCGTTGCTGCTGGCGCAGAGCACGCGCAAGGTAGTCGCTGTGCCGGAAGAGTTGCAGGTAAGTCAGCCGCCCGAATACAGCGCCCATCCACAAGAACGCCACGCCGGCGATGACGAGCAAACGGACGTGGACGCGGTCTTGTCGCATGGCGAATTCAGGTCGGCAAACACTCCGGATCGAAGTTCAAAAGAACGGGAAATTTTTCGTATTGGAAAGCAATGCCGATCGCGGGAATCACGGCGCCCGGTTCGGTCTCACGTACCGCGCGGCGGCTACTTCCGCGCCGTCGGGCGCTTCGTACTCTTGCACGTTCGTCGGCAAAGGCTCGGTCAGGCCAAGTCGGCGGCGCGCAATCACATCAATGCGCATGGGATTACGCAAACCGGCGATTTCCAGTTTCAGCTCCGAATTCAAAGCCGCGGCCTTCATCTGCTGGCCTTTCAGGTCTTCCAACTGAAAACTCAAATCGATGCAACGAAAGTGCTGGAAGATGTACAGCATGAAAAACGCTGCCACAACGCTTCCCAGCGCGACTGTCCGCCAGAGATTCCACATCTTTGCCGGCTCGACGTTGCGCACCAGGCGCGAATTATCGATCCGCTTGACGGTGTGAAATTCGGCCGTTACCGCTTTCTTTCTCTTGCGCACCATAACTACACTCTTTCTGCACACCGCAGTTTCGCGCTTCGCGAACGCGGGTTTCTCGCCTTCTCTTCTTCGGTCGGCTGGATCACGTGCCGGGTGAGCACTTGGAGCGTTCTCTGACGCTCTTCCTCTTGAAACGCGTGCTTCACGATGCGGTCCTCGCGCGAGTGGTAGCTAAGCACCACCAGGCGGCCGCCGGAATTTAATGCAGCAGGGGTCCGTGAAAGAAACTGCCCGAGTTCCTCCATCTCTCGATTCACCGCGATCCGCAGCGCCAGAAACGTTTTTGTTGCGGGATGCAGTCTCTGCCTTCCCCATTGCTTACGGGCCCCTGCTACAGTCGTTGCCAAGTGTGCGGTATCGCGTACGGGCCGTGCCCGTACGATCGCCTTGGCGATCCTTCTGGAATCATGCTCATCCGCTTCGCGGTAGAGCAGGTCGGCTATCTCTTTTTCCGACCACTGATTCACAATTTCGTCTGCTGTCAATTCATCGGCAGTATTCATCCGCATATCAAGGGCGGCCGCTTCGCGGAACGAAAATCCCCGCTCTCCTCGATCAAGCTGCATGCTCGAAACTCCCAAGTCGGCCAAGACCCCGTCCACCTTCTGAATCCCCAACTCTTGTGCGACCTCCGCAATCCTCGAGAAGGGCGACTGCACGACCATCACCTTCGCCCCAAAGCTCTTCAGCCGCTCCCGCGCCAACTCTAACGCCTGTGCGTCCCGGTCCAGGCTGATCAATTTGCCTGAGGTTAGCCGCTCGGCGATCGCTGCCGAATGCCCGCCGGCTCCCAGCGTGGCGTCTATGTAAGTTCCTTCCGGCCTGATGCCCAGCCATTCCAGCACCTCGTTCAACATCACCGGCGTATGCGCCGCACTCAATCTGTTTAGCCCTTCGCCCCGCTGCCCCACCGAAATTCTTTACTTCGTTATTTCCCTGCTTCTTTGCTTCTTAAATCCCCAGTGCCGTATCATCTGCAGCCGTGTACGGCTCATTCTTCAACTTATCGAGCACCCGGGTGTGGTTCATCACTTCCAGATAATTCAACGCCCCGAAAACGTCTACTTCGCCCATCGTTTGCGCTGCATCGCGCAGGACCGCTGGTAAAAGCACTCTTCCTTGCCCATCGAGTTCCGCCTGTTGGCCGAAATAGCTCGTCCGCAAAAGGAACTTTTGCTTCGCCACGTGCGTGCTCGGCAGTTGCGCCAGCCTGTCCTCGATTTCCGACCAAACCTTCATCGGATAAATTCTTGCCGTTTCGCCCGTCGTACTTGTGATATAAAATTGGTTGCCGTACTCCTTGAGTTCGTCTAGAAACACCGAGGGTATTTTGAGACGCCCCTTCTCGTCGACTTTCGCCGGACAGTTTCCCCGCAGCTTCATAGTTCCTATTCAATGGCTGGTTTTGGACGCCCAATTTGCCCACGTTCACGATTGCCCTCGAGAACGTCTGGAATGCCCCGGGAGAAGCTCTACTCTACTCTACTACTGACCACTCTCTCCCACTTCTGGCCACATAATAGGCTGGTTTCTGGCGTTGTCAAGAAAAAACGTGTGGTCTTTTGAAAAATTTGTGTTTTCTTACGATCGCGGAAATCTGCAGTTTTCCCTACTACAGGTTGTGGTTTTTTTTGTAGGACATCTCTACCCTTCGTAGGCCTGCTCGCACCGCCAGAGCGCGGCATTTTGACCGGGTTCTTCCCTTGGGCTAGGGATCGTGCTACAATTGGGATTGGTTGAATTTTGAATCTCGTCTCTTACTAGGAGCCATTACCATGGAATGGACAACCCCGCAGCACGAAGAGATTGATCTGAACTGCGAAATTAGCTCGTACGCCAACGCCGAGCTGTAGAGCCTTGACCGCGCCCCGCGGTCATTTGTCGGCGTGCCGGTATGCGCGTTAAAGTCCTCGGCTCCGCGGCCGGGGGCGGCTTCCCACAATGGAATTGCGCATGTGTTCAGTGCATGGGTGTGCGCTCCGGCACCTTGAAAGCCCTCCCTAGAACACAAACCCAGGCAGCAATTTCCACAGACGGCTCCCGCTGGTTTCTTCTTAATGCTTCCCCCGATCTTCGGCAACAAATCCTCTCCTCTGCTGATTTTGTGCCTCCCGCGGCATCACGAAACACGCCCATCAATGCAGTCGTACTCACCAGCGCCGACATTGACGCGGTGATGGGCCTACTCCATTTGCGAGAATTCCAGCCGCTTCAGATTTTCTCAACGATGGCTGTCCGGCGAATATTGACAGAAGAAAATGGGCTTTTCCGCGTGCTGGCGCGCTCAAGTCCTCCCGTTAAATGGGAGACGCTCCCGATCGATCGCCTAATGCCCCTCATTCCGCCCTCGCCTGCGGACAAGAAAAGCGGTCTCTTCTGCAAAGCGATACCTCTCAACGGCAGCTTCCCGGATTACGTGAGCGAATCTCTTCGCAATAGCCTCGCTCCGGAAGAGGCCGTAATCGGATTGACCTTTGTCTCCAAGGAAAAGAAGCTGTTCTACGCTCCTAACCTGCCTGGAATTGGAGATCAGTGGTTGCGGAGTGTGGAGGAGAGCGATCTTGCCATCCTCGACGGAACTTTCTGGAAGGACGACGAACTGAACTCAATCCGAAAAGGAAGCAAATCCGCGCGGCAAATGGGACATTTGCCGTTATGGGGCGACCGCGGGCTTCTTCGGCAGCCGTTTCGTGCGAGCAAAACCCGGCGCGTTCTCATTCATCTCAATAATACGAATCCGGTTTTGAATGACGAGAGTCAGGAATCGCGCATCGTCCGTGATGCCGGTTGGGAAATCGCCTATGATGGAATGGAACTCGCGATATGAACCAACTCGCTGACAGGCCGCTGCTTTCGGAAGCCAGCTTCATCGCTGGCTTTCACGCTATTGGCGAAGAGCGCTATCACCACAGACACCCTTTTCATGCTCTGATGCATGAAGGAAAACTCACGCGTGGCCAGCTGCAGGCTTGGGCGCTCAATCGCTACTACTACCAGAGCCGCATTCCCATCAAAGATGCTGCTATTCTCGCGCGAAGTGAGGATTCCGCTTTCCGCCTCGCATGGCGAAAGCGCATCCTCGATCACGATGGCGACGGCGTGAAACCGGGTGGAATTGAGAAGTGGCTGCGGCTCATCGAAGCCACTGGGCTTTCCCGCGGGCAGGCGCTTCGCGGCGATGGCATTCTTCCCGCTACGCGTTATGCCGTGCAAGCCTACGTTGATTTCGTCTCAATGCGTTCACATCTCGAGGCCGTCGCGTCCTCGCTTACCGAGCTTTTCTCTAAGAAGCTCATCACCCTGCGGATGGATCGACTACGCCAGCACTACCCCTGGCTCTCGAGCGGCCTCGACTATTTCACCGGGCGCCTGACGCAAGCTCCCGAAGACGCTGATTTCGCGCTCGCCTGGGTCGTGAAACATGCCACCACGCGCGAACAACAAGACCTTGCCCACGCCGCGCTGCGCGCCAAATGCGACATCCTCTGGGCGCAACTCGATGCGCTCTATTTCTCCTACGTGAATCCTGGCTGGCCTCCTCCCGGCGCTTTTCGCCCAGCGGCAGAAGCAGGCTCCGTATGAGCGTTGATCTCAACAACCGGCCGCGCCTCGCCCCCGGCTGCCGCATGAACGAAAAAACTCTGCAGCCACGCACGCTGCTCATGCCCGAGCGCGCTCTGCGCCTGAACGGCCCGAGCTTGGAAATTGTCGAGCGTTGCGACGGCAAACACACCGTTCAACAAATCATCACGGAATTGCAGCAGCTCTACTCCAAAGCGGAACCAGCCAAAGTAGAACAAGACATTCTTGGCTATTTAGCACTGCTGCAAAAAGAGCGCGCCCTCGACTTTGAGCCTGCAGGCACATAATTTGTAGGAGCTGCCACGCCTTTTCTTGACTTGATCGCCGGTGCTCGACAGATTTCGATGAACGAAATGCCATCCAATCCTCTCGCCCTCATCGCGGAACTGACACACCGATGTCCTCTTCACTGCGTCTACTGCTCGAATCCTCTCGAATTGCAGACCCGCAGCACCGAGCTCTCTACCGAAGACTGGTCCCGCGTGTTCCAGGAAGCCGCCGCCCTCGGCGTCCTACAAGTAGATTTCACTGGCGGCGAACCTCTAACGCGTCCAGACATCCTCGAACTTATCCGCGCCGCGCGCGCCGCCGGCCTATACGTGAATCTCATCACATCCGGCTTGCCCCTCGACGAATCCCGACTGGATGCGCTCGTACAAGCCGGCCTTGACCATTTTCAGTTAAGCTTTCAGGGCGCCCGCGAAGAAATCGCGCAAGAAATCTCCGGCACAAAAGCTCATTCCCAGAAACTCCGCGTCCTCGAATGGCTCAAACGCCATCGCGTCGCTGTCACGCTTAACTTCGTCATTCACCGCCGCAACATCGAGCAACTCCCAGAGATGCTCGCTCTGGCCGAAACTTCCAGTGCCAGCCGCGTCGAGTTCGCAAACGTTCAATACTACGGCTGGGCTTTCGCAAACCGCGATGGGCTTCTTCCCACGCGCGAGCAGTTGACACAATCCATCGATTTCTTGAAGAAGGCGCGGGAACGCCTCGCAGGAAAAATCAAGATTGAATATGTCGTTCCAGATTACTACGCGAAATATCCGAAGCCTTGTATGGGCGGCTGGGGTCGCAAACTCATGCTCATCACGCCAAACGGCGACGCGCTTCCCTGCCATGCCGCGCAGGTCATTCCCGGCCTCACTTTTGAAAATGTGAAAAACCACAGTTTGCGAAAAATTTGGGAAGTTTCCAACGCGTTTCAAAAATTCCGCGGCGAATCTTGGATGCAGGAACCCTGCAAAACCTGCGACCGCCGCACCCAGGATTTCGGCGGTTGCCGCTGCCAAGCTTTTCTTCTAGCTGGAGACGCTGCGGCAACAGACCCGGTTTGCTCGCTAGCCCCGCAGCGCTCCAAAGTCGACACCATTCTCGCAACCGTAAGTGGAGCAATCTCTGTAGGGGCGGGGATTGTCCCGCCCTCTGCGGCCCCGATCCCCGCTCAACATCTCACCAACCCCGCCTGGCTCTACCGTCCAAATCCCTCCTAAGCGGTTGCGGGCGCCTCCGGCTGCCGCTGCAACGGCATGACTACGCGGAAAATAAAAACCATGCTCCCCAAAAAGCATAATGTCCCAAACACTGCCAGCGTATATGGCGCCCCAATGTGTTTCGCGACTCCCCCCGCGATGAGCGACCCGATGGGCTGAACACCCATAAACATCGTCGCGTAAACAGCCATGATTCGTCCACGCAACTGGTCGGGCACGCGGTTCTGCAAAGTCGTATTCGTCGCGGCCATCTGCACCGTGGCGCAGAATCCCACCACCAGCAGCACGGCCATCGAAAGCCAGAAGTACCGCGACTGCGAAAAAATGACCAATCCCACCGCGCAAGTCGTCGACGTTGCCGCAATCCACCGCGCCAGTCCCTTGTAACTGGTTCTCGCGGCAAAATGCAGCGCGCCGAACACCGCTCCTACTCCCGCCGCGCTCATCAACAAACCAAATCCCTTCGCGCCCCGATGCAAAACCTCACTCGCAAAAATTGGAAGAAAAACCGAGTACTGCAATCCTAGGAGACTCAGCATGCTCAAAAGCAGCAGCGTCGACCGGATCGGCAAATCGCTCATAGCGAAGCGAAATCCCTGCATCAAATTTTGGAATGGCGAACCCGCCTCTGCTTCTGTTTCCCTCTTCACGATGCGCATCGCCAAGAGTGCGCCGATCACCGCCAGAAAGCTGACTCCGTTTAGAAAAAAGCACCACGCCGGCCCTTTCCAAGCCAGCGCAAATCCCGCAATCGCCGGTCCGACCACGCGCGCCCCATTAAAAATCGAAGAATTCAGCGCAATCGCGTTCGGCAAATCTTCTTTGACCACCATCTCGACAAGAAACGCCTGCCGAATCGGCACATCAAACGCGTTTACTACGCCTACAAGAAATGCGACGAAGATCAGCTCCCACACCTGGATGATGTTCGCAAACGTCAACGCCGCAAGCACGAACGCCAGCACCATCGAACAAATCTGCGTCCAGATCACGCCATAATGACGGTTGTAGCGGTCGCCGATGTAGCCGCCGAGCGCGGCTAAAAATAAAATGGGAACTTGATTCGCAAAACCGAAAACTCCCAGAAGTGCGGCGGAATTCGTCAGCTTGTAGACCAGCCACAGTTGCGCGGTCGTCTGCATCCACGTGCCGATGAGCGAAGTAAGCTGACCTGCAATAAATAACTGAAAGTTACGATGCTGCAGTGCGCGAAAGCGCGGCGGCAAAACGGGAATGGCACCCTCCCCTGATTGGATGCGCGCGATGTGACCTAGTCACGATGCAGTGCGGCTGATGCCATTGTCAATGCCGGGGCGGAATTAACTGCGGCCAATTTGTCTGATGGAAAATCTGAAGGTGTGTAAATCACCTATCTCGAACCAAGCGTGAAGAGCACGAAACGGAAAACGGATGGCCGCGTTACTCGCCCGGCGGGTCGGGGGCCCCACCAACATGCAAATGGCTCAAGTCCCGCAGCGTCGCCTTATCTTCTTCGCTCATTCCGCGCGTGAACTCAGGATCATTCAACCGCTGATTACGCGCAGATTCAGGCATGTTCTGCAGCACGCGCAGTCTTTGCCGAATCGCCTGCCTCCGCTCCACGGGCATCTGCTTCCACTTTGGCAGCACTTCATTGCGAATATGATTCTGCTGCTGAGGAGTTAACCTATTCCATTGCTCTGCGCGATCTCTCAATTCCTGTCTTTGTGCCGGAGGAAGATTCTTGTACCTGTTGTTGTTCTCAAGGATCCTCTGCCGGTCCTGCGGCGGCAAATCGCTGAATTTTCGCTGCGGCTGCGGCGGCGTGTACGAGGACGGCGGCCGGTTTGGATTGTTGTTGGGATTGGGGCTAGGACGCGGCACGTAGTTCGGCCGGTTCCCGCCATTGCCCTGAGGATTTCCCGCTCCGGCGTTCGGCGGATGTCCTCCGTTTTGCGGCGGTCTTGCCGCATTCTTCGGCGGCGGCGGCTGGTGCTGCGGCGGTCGGTTCTGCGATTTCGGAGGCGTATGCTGCTGCGGCGCCCAATGTGCAACGTGGCCGCGCTGCGCCATCGAAGGGGCGGCTACTACTGCGCCGAGCCCCATCGCCAGCAAACATCCCGCGGGTTGGAGTCGAAATCTCATCGATTACATCGTCTGATTCGGGCTGTCGTTCTTCTGCTGGTTCTGGTTTTGATCCGGGTTGCTGTCTCCCGTGTCATCCGGCAGTACCGGCTGAGGCAAATCCGTCAGTGCTCCGAAATCCGAAAGCACGTCAAAGTTTTCTAGGACCGGCAAGTCCTGATTGATCTGCGCCTCGTCCGCCGCCGTAAGAGTACGATCCGTTGGCCGCGAACCAATCCACACCGTGGCCAGCAACAGCAGCGACGCCGCAAACGCGACGCGCGGCGATGGCGTAAACCACGCCCACCAGCCCTGTTTCACCGGCTCTGCCGCCACTCGCGCGCGCACGCGAACGTCAAACGCCGCCGACGGCTCGATTTGCGGCACTTCATCGAGCAACGACGCCACCGCACGGAATTCGTTCACGCGCAACTGGCACGCCCCGCACGCCGAGAGATGCTTCTCCATCTCCAGCCGTTCGCTCTCTTTCAAGCGCCCGTCCACGTACGCCAAAATTTTGTTTTCCATTCTCGTACAGCTCATAACAACCTTCCTTCTCTACCCAGGGTCAACTACTACTTCCCTCACAGCACGGGTTGCCGTTCCTCTACTTCCCGTGCCTCGCCACGAGCGGGGCTAGTTCCACTCGCAACGTTTCGTACGCCCGAAAGAGCAATGATTTCAACGCACTCTCCGAACATTCGAGAATCTTTGCAATGTCTCCATAATCCAGCTCCTGATATTTGTGCAGGAGCACCGCCGCGCGCTGCTTTTCCGGCAGCTTATCGATCGCGTGCCGGATCATTTTCTTTCGCGCTTCCTCCACCAGGTACTGCTCGATGTTCGGATGCTTCTCGGCGATATCGAGCGGCTTCTCGTCGCCGTCTTCCGCATCGATCGTCACCGGCGCATCCAGTGAGACTTCCATCCGCTGGTGACGGTTGTCTCGAACCGAGTTCAACGCCAAATTCGTAGCGATCCGGAAAAGCCATGTCGTGAATTTGGCGCTCGGCACATAATCTTTCCGTGCCCGATACACTCTCAAAAACACTTCTTGCGCCAAGTCTTCCGCCTCTTCCCGCGCGCGAACCATGCGGTAGAGAAAGTTGACAAGAGGTGTCCTGTAGCGCTGAAGGAGAAGTTCGAACGACTGCTCGTCGCCCGCCTTCACGTCCAGCATCAGTTGGACGTCCGACCTGGCCATAGCCGCCACATTCTATCGAACCCCAGCGGGCTCTTAAAGTTGCAAATGTTTATCTGGCGTTTAGGCGAAGGCAGGGCGAAGAAAGTACGAATCTAGACGTGGAATAAATGCTGCATTATCAATACCGTGGCCACTCCCACAAACACCAGCAGGGCCATCCTCCAATTCGGCTCACGGTTCACTTCCGGCAGCAAATCCGTCGCTGCGACGTAAACCGTCACTCCGCCAGAGATCGGCAGCGCGTACTTCAATTGACTCTGTAGAACGCTGGTAAGCAAAACTCCCAGCAGCGTCGCTGCTCCTAACAATCCCGACGCGAGGATAGCGTTGTGCCGCCCTTGCCCGCTGGCAAGCACCAGCGACGCCACGGTGAACCCCTCGGGCAGCTTGTGCAAAAACACCGCCACGAAAATCATCGCCCCAAGCCACACCGAAACCAGAAACCCAGCCGCAATCGCCACCCCGTCAAAGAAAGTGTGGATCGTCAATCCCAGCAAAACGGTAGTTCGCGCGTGATGGTGACTCACCTCTTCATGGTGCGTCTCTTCCCCAAAATGAAAATGAGGCGCAATGGTGTGCTCAAACAAATGCACAAGAAAATACCCAAGCAGCACAAACACCAGCGCCTGCTCACCCGACAAATGAATGGATTCGGGGATCACATCGAGGAACGCCACGGCCAGCATGTAACCCGCGCCCAGCGCCAAAAAATACTGCAAATACCGCCGCGGCCAATCCCGCCGCACCACGAAATACCCGCCAACCAAATTCCCAGCCGCCGCGACCAAACCCAGCCCCGCCGCTAACCCCACCCGAAATGCCAAATCATGTCCCATTTTAAGTGGCACAGGCTTCAGCCTGTGCTTACGCTCGCCCCAGCCGCGCGCTCGCCCCAGCCAAGGTGTCATTCCGAGCGAAGCGAGGAATCTGCTTTGTGCGTCTTTCTCTTTGTCCTCTGCGCTCTCTGTGCTAATTCCTTTTCCTTCTTTTTCTTTACCTCTTCACTTCCCTGCTTCATTACTTCTTCTTATCCAGAATGCCTAAACAAAATCACATCCCCCTCTTGCACAATGTATTCTTTCCCCTCCAACCTCACCTGCGCCTTCTCCCGCGCAGCCGCAATACTCCCCGCCGCCAAAAGATCGCTCCACTTCACCACTTCCGCCCGAATAAAACCCTTCTCGATATCGCTGTGAATCGCCCCCGCCGCCTTTTGCGCCGTCGACCCCTTTCGAATCGTCCAAGCCCTCACTTCCGGCTCCCCCGCGGTAAAAAACTGGATTAATCCCATCAAGTCATACGTCGCGCGAATCAATCGGTTGAGTCCCGGCTCTTTCAGTCCATACGATGCCAGCAATTCCGCGGCTTCCTTCTCATCCATCTCCGCAAGTTCCGCTTCGAGCCGCCCGCAAATCGCCACCACCGCCGAATTCGGCTTCCCCTGCAAGGCGTTCAACTTATGCCGCTCCACCGCCGTATCCAACTTGTCCGCTTCGTCGTCGCCCAAGTTCAGCACATAAAGCACCGGCCGCGCCGACAAAAATAAAAATCCCCCAATCGGCTTGCGCTCCTCCGCCGTCAACTCCAATTCCCGCAAAGGCTTCTCCGACTCCAAATGCGCTTTACACTTTTCTAAAACCGCTTTCTCTGCCAGCAAAACCGGCTCGCTCTTCTTCTTCAAATCCTTCTCCAGCCGCTCCAACCGCCGCAGAATCTGGTCGTGATCCGAAAGAATCAACTCCAATTCCAGGTTGGTCGCATCCCGCAAAGGATCTATGCTCCCCTCCGAGTGCGGCACCGAAGGATCGTCAAACACCCGAATCACATGCGCGATCGTATCCACTTCCCGCAGAGGAGCCAACGCGTCCCGATTCTTTTCCTTCTGCATTCCGCCCAGGTCCACGTACTGCACCGTCGCATAGGTAATCTTCTTCGGGTTATAGAGCTTCGCCAGCTCCAAAAGCCGCGGCTCGGGCACCTTCGCCACGCCAACATGCGTAGCCGACCCTCCGCCCTTCCCCTCGACGTTCGCCTTCGTCAAGATTCGAAACAGCGTGGTCTTCCCAACCTGTGGTAGTCCAATAATTCCTGTCTGCATAAACTAGCAATCCTAGCACACCCGCTCGCCTCGCTCGATTTGAACACCGGCTCGAGCGCTCGCCCAGTTTTGGCCCGTCAAAGAATCAGATGAAACGCCCAGTCGCCCGCAACAGTCTCATCTTCCATGCGTCTAACTGGCAATTACGCGGAACGAGAACATCACTTTCATCAGATAATGGACAACTTGCGCGAGGGCAACAGCCTCCCATTCTCACGATGAACATCACCGTCCTTGATTTCTCCGCCTACATCGGCCTAACCGCCGTAGCCGCCATCACCATCAACATGCTCCTCGGCGTGATGATGGCCTTCCGCTACAGCCCCGTCCGCAACTGGCCCCATCATCGCTTCAACTACTTCCGCCTCCACAACTGGACCGGCTACATCGCTCTGGCCGTCACGCTTCTCCATCCGCTCCCACTGCTCCTGAACAAATCTCCCAAATTTCGCGTCCTCGACATCCTCTATCCCGTTCACTCCCCGCAACAACCCCTCGAAAACACCATCGGCGCCATCGCCCTCTACATCGTCGCGATCATGGTCATCACCTCGTATTTCCGTATTCAACTAGGCCGCCGCACATGGAAAGCCTTCCACTTCACCATCTACCTCGGCGCCATCGCTCTCTTCTACCACTCCCTCTTCACCGACCCCGACCTGAAAGGCGCCCCCATCGACTGGTTCGACGGCGGCAAACTGTTCGTCGAAGCCTGCGCCCTAATTATCCTTGTAACGGCCATCCTCCGCGCCCGCCACGCGCGCAAAAAAGCTCTCTCCCTCAGACAACCCTCTCGCCAAACTGCCACGTCTTCTGACTAACGGCCCCCTTCCGGATGACACCTTTCACCGTTTTTTTTAGAAATCTGATTGATACTCTAGTGCGATCCTTGAGGAGGCATCTTTGAGAATCGGAGACCTTTTTAGGAAACGCTCCCAAGACGAAGTCGTGGTATCGAAGGTTCTTGTAGCTTCTTTAGACCCAAAGTTTGCCGAATTGGCGAAGGCCGACCGCGGTTGCTACTCTAAGTTCTACCCTACTCCTGCGGAAACCATATTTGAAAACACTCAGGAGCTCCTGAAGTCAATTGGTAGTGGATTTGACATTGTTCATCTCTTCTGCGACGTATCGCCGGAAGGAAACATCATCGATGGCCATGGGAATAGGACTGCTGCCACAATGTTGATAGAGCGCTGCTGCGACTCGGATGCGAAATTGCTTTGGGTTGCCAGTTCGAATAGACCTGAAGGCTACATAAAAGGCTTCAAGTTTGCTGGGAAACGATTGAACCTAGTCCTCACCATTGACCGCAGAGGCCCATGCTCTCCAAGCTTTCTGGAAAGTCTTCTTCGCAAGATGTCCGCGGGAGAGACGATGCCTGTCGCGTGGGTTGCCTTAGCGCCACAAGCATCGAGTGACCCGCGCAATCAGGATGCACCCGCCTGCATTTTTGCTGCTGGTCGCGGCGGAGTTAAGCTTCGCTCTTAAGTTCACCGTTCTTTGTTCTCGGCGCCCCACCTTGCTAATCTATTCTTCCGTTTCCAGACTGGAGCCCATGTGACCGCCGCCCCGCCCCCACCGCCCTTTGACTTGGCGGAAGCCATGAAGTCCCTCGCCGAGCGCGACGAAAAATTGAAACTCTTGATCGCCGAAACGCAACCTTTCCAAATGAGCGCCGATGAACTCGAAAGCCCTTACGAAGCCCTCCTCGAAGCCATCGCCTACCAATCCATCTCCGGCAAAGCCGCCGCCACCATTTTCGGCCGCGTCAAAGCCCTCAGCTCCACGGGCCGCGCGCCCAGCCCGCAAGAAATGCTCAAGCTCCGCAAACAAGCTCTCCGTAAAGCCGGCCTCTCCGGCGCAAAAGTCCTGGCCATGAAAGATCTCGCGAAAAAAACAATCGAAGGCGTCGTCCCCACGCTCGAAGACGCGCAAAAACTCTCCGACGAAGAACTCGTCGAGCGTCTAACCTCCGTCCGCGGCATCGGCACCTGGACCGTCGAAATGTTTTTGATTTTCCGTCTGGGCCGCCCCGACGTTCTCCCCATCCACGACCTCGGCGTACAAAAAGGCTGGTCCATCACCTACGGCAAAAAACACAAACCCAAGCCCAAAGAACTCCTGGCCTTCGGCGAACGCTGGCGCCCCTATCGCACCGTCGCCAGCTGGTACATGTGGCGCGCCTGCCACCGCGCCGGCAACGCCGCCATGCGCAAAATCCGCCCCGCCAAAGTCCGCAAGCACAGGTCAGAACCAAAGTCGCCTCCTAAGCATAAATCGAAGTCCTTCAACAAAAGCTCTTAGCATTGGCGTATACTGAACTTCCCCCAGAAGTACCGATGCCCAACTCCTGGACACGCCGATTCCTATGTCTGGCTTTACTTCTCGTACTTTTCAGTCAACTCCTCTGGCCGCATTCTTCATCCTCCCAGCAAAGCGTTGTCAAGCGGCGATCCTCGGACGCAATGTCAATCATCAGCCCCGCCGATGGTACGGTCGTTCATCCCGGCGATACTCTCCGGATTGATGTTTCGGTGCCGACAGGCAGACCTTCCCGGATGATGATGATCATCAGTCCCTTGGGGCCAAGTGAAGAAATGAGGGAGGGTCCTCCGTGGTCTTTTACGCTTAAAATTCCCACCGGCGACACCGTCAGTGGGGGTGGACCACTGTTGGGCAAACATCCCCTCTACGTCTCCGCCGCCTCGGTTGGGCAGGACGCGGATAGTGACGCCGTCATTATGGTGGATGTAGAAAGGCTCGACTCACCCGCTAAACTTTGGTCACAGGATTCGGGCATTTTCTTGGAAACCATCGGCGAGGAAAACCGTACTATCGTCTCCGGCGTCTTCTCCGATGGTAGCGATCTAGAACTAAACGAGTCGTGCTGCCTGTCCTTTTATTCGTCCGATTCTAAAGTTGCGACCGTCGACAAGGACGGAGTCGTGAGAGCGATAGGTCCTGGTCATGCAATGATCACTGCGATGTACAAGCAAGGAGAGAAATATGTTCAGCTTCCAATTCCCTTCAACTTTGAGAATCTAATTGTCAACGTCACTCCGGCGATTCTCGATTTCCCCGGCCAAGCTATCGGCACCAGCAGCAAACCCTTGCAGGTTATCGTGACGAACGTGTTCCATACGCAGATAGAGTTACTCCAACCGAAGGCAGAAGGCGAATTTTCGGAGACAGACAACTGCGTAGCCTCGTCGCCTCTTCATGAAGATGGCGGCATTTGTACGGTCAGCGTAGTGTTCCAGCCGGGTGTAGCGGGTTCACGGACTGGCAAACTGGAAATCTGGAGCACCTCCACGACAGCCCCCACCACAATCTATTTATCCGGTGTAGGAAAGTAATCGAGTTCTCGCTCCGAATTTATTGCTTTGGTCCCGCGGGTTGTTCGTCAGCAACCGGCACGACCGACGAACCCCACATCGCGCTAGCCATCAGCAGAAACCAGATCGCTTGCCCAAAAATCAAGATGGCAAATCCGTGTCGATCCGGTGTCAAGAGGCCCGAGCAAATCCCGCCGCCGTCGCCAACCCCAGCACGATGCCATAGATGCCCACGCCCAATCCCATCGTTCGGTATCGCAAAATCGACACCGACCACAACACTAGCGCCCCCGATGCGCCCACCGAATACACCCGCGCAAACGCCTGGTTGACCTGGAAGTTGTAATTCAACATCATCTGCCACGTCCCGCGCGTCTCCGGCGTTGCCGCCACGATTTGCCGCATCAGTGTCGGCGCCACCAATCCGTTGAGCGTCCCCGCATTCATCACCGCGATGCTTGCCAGCGCAAACAGCACCAGCCCTGCCCACGCCAGCCGGTCCCCGCCGTGCAGACGCCGCGACATTCCCCACGCTCCGAGAAACAGCACGGGAATGCTCGCCAGAGCCAACGAATGCACCGCAATATTCAGGCGGATCATCTGATCGAGTTGTTCCGGCGCGATCTTGCCGCCCGGATGGAAAATCATGGTTATAATCATGCCCGCTGATCCTGCGATCAGTGCAATGGCGCTCCTGCGTTCGTCAGTCATGCGTCCGACAGTAAGGACGCTTCGCTGGACCGTCAACGCCAATTCGCCGCACGTACCGAGATACCGAACAAAGAGCCGTCCAATGTCCAGAAACGCACCGCCCCCTTCGCCAAAACCCGCACGCGGAACCGCGCGACCAGCCTCAAACTGGCCCGCGGCAAAGAAAAAAGTCGCTGCATCACCAGTCACAAAGAAGATCGACGGCCGCGTTCGTGCCACCCGCGATGGCCTTGGTGATGCTCTCATCGCCCTCATGCACGAAAAGCCTTTCGAGTCCATCACCGTCCAGCACGTCCTTGACCGCGCAAAAGTCAGCCGCTCCACCTTCTACTCGCACTACAGCGACAAAAACGATCTCTTCCTCAGCGACGTCGAGGACTTCTTCGAAATGTTCTCCACCGCTCTCATCCGCCACAACGACACGTCCAATCGCGTCGCTCCTGTTCAGGAATTCTTTTCCCACGTCGCCGAAATGCGTCAGCTCGTTTCCTCCATGGCAGCCTCGCAGAAAATCCGCGACGTCTTTGACCTGGGCCAAGGGCACTTCGCCCGCGCCATCGATCAGCGCCTCGCCACCCTTCCCGCAACGGGCAACCTGAGCGCCACGCGCCGCTCCGCCCTAGCCCACGCCAGCGCTGGCTCCCTCTTTTCCCTCCTGAACTGGTGGCTCCGTCATGGCGGTTCCACAACACCCGCCCAAATGGACGCCCTCTTCCACCAAACTCTCTGGTCCGGCATAACCCCTCCCGCCCCGCGCCCAACCTCAACGTCAACCGCAGCCCCAAGATCGACCGTCCCAGCCACTCGCAAGCTCCGCTGACCGGCTCCAGCTCCGCCGCTCACGCCAAAGCGAAAGACACCGCTCCACGCCATATTCCCCTTGGGGATTAGTGCATACGCAGCTGTGACCGCTGAAAATGGGCCGACGTACAGGCAGGCTAAGTCCTTTATCAGCAACGCTTACAAAAAACGAGGGGGGGTGATGAGGCGATCGATCCCAAACAACTTCACCTCCCAGCCACTAGCTCGCGCACCATTAAATACATCGCAGCAAATCCGGCCAGCAGAACGCCGCTCTCCAGCGAAACTGAAACAGTGTGCAGCCGGCTGAACTCAGCCAACAGAGGACTATCCGCCGTTGTCGCCTGAATCGATCCCATCTGCATTCGTAAGGCAGCCATCTTGGCGCTGACCGTGTACTGCGAAATTGCCGTCAATGCAATCATCAGCACCACACAGAGCGCGGCCGGAGTCACAAAACTCGCAAAGCTTCGAGTGCGTACCAGGCGAACGAGCAAGAACACGATACCCAGGGCAATGCCGCTAAGATGCATACGCGTAAGAGAAAAACCTACGATGGCTCCAGCTTGGTCGCGGTTCGGCGCCAGCACCCGAAACGCACCCGGCGCCACCACAAAGCTCAGAAACACATCGCTCCCGAGCCAAACGCTCAGAGCTAGAAACTCAATCGTGCGAAGAATGGAGGTCATGACCAGATCCGTGGCGCCCTACTCTCGCCCTTTTTACCGAGTGATGCAACCACCGATTGAACACACACGCATGCCTAGCTTTTGATTCGTCACTGAGATTAGTGCCAGAATGAGAGGGTTATGGTGGGCGACAAAGGACTTGAACCTTTGACCTCTCCCGTGTGAGGGGAGCGCTCTAACCAACTGAGCTAGTCGCCCGGCCGGTACAGCCGCGACGCTCGAAAGCGTCATCTACCTATTTGTAGCAGGAAGGACCCGGGTTTTCAACAGATGCCGACGGCCACGTCCCAAATCGTCTCGCAGCTTCAGCGCTCGATCTCCCGTGCGATCTACGGCAAGGAAGAAGCCATTCAGCTCGCGCTGATCACTCTACTCGCGCGCGGCCATCTGCTTATCGAAGACGTGCCCGGCGTAGGCAAGACCACGCTCGCCCAGGCTCTTGCTAAATCGTTTCATTGCACCTTCCAGCGGATCCAGTTCACTTCGGACCTTCTTCCGAGCGATGTGCTCGGCGTGAGCGTTTACAATCCCGAATCGCGCGAGTTCGAGTTTCGCTCCGGGCCGATTTTTGCCAACGTCGTTCTCGCGGATGAAATCAATCGCACCACGCCGCGCACACAGTCCGCACTTCTCGAAGCGATGAACGAGGCACAAGTCACCGTGGACGGCAAAACTTTGCAATTGCCGCACCCTTTTCTCGTCATCGCCACGCAAAATCCTGTGGAGCATCACGGCACATACCCGCTCCCCGAATCGCAGCTCGACCGCTTCTTGATGCGCATCAAGATGGGCTATCCCTCGCACGAAACGGAACGCGAGATCCTGCGCAAGCACATCCATGACGATTCGCTCGCGACGCTTGAACCAGTCGCCGGCATCGCCGACGTCCTCGAAATGCAGGAATCTGTCGCCCGCGTGAAGGTGGACGCTAGCCTGCATGACTACGCTCTCGAAATCGTCAATCGCACGCGCAAAACCGAGCAGCTCGCACTGGGCGTCAGCCCGCGTGGCACACTCATGCTGCAGCGCGCCGCGCAAGCCCGCGCTTTTCTGGATGGCCGCGATTACTGCTTGCCGGATGACTTCAAGCAGCTTGCCGTCGCCGTTTTTTCGCATCGCGTGGTCGCCAGTTCGCGTCAC
>Ga0207136_1050_pt1 | contig 28204 bp, 25 predicted proteins | sample Alteio_BWMinHeat_8_FD_153552 | JGI IMG/M metagenome (GOLD analysis project Ga0207136, IMG submission 153552) | Enriched cells from forest soil in Barre Woods Harvard Forest LTER site, Petersham, Massachusetts, United States -... | ecosystem: Environmental > Terrestrial > Soil > Temperate forest >...
GGCTTGTTATTTCGCGGTGTAGAACTCCGCGTTGACCGGCGTGTAACTGTTCCACTTCTCCGGCAGGTCTTCTAAGGCGAAGATCGCGGTTACCGGGCAGACCGGGACGCACGCGCCACAGTCGATGCATTCCGTAGGATTGATGTAGAGCTGGTTGACCTTTTCATGCTCCGGCTCATCTTTACGAGGGTGGATGCAATCGACGGGACAGACATCCACACACGCGGTGTCTTTTGTGCCGATGCAGGGCTCAGCGATCACGTAAGCCATTCAAATCTCCTTTGCTCGGACAACGGGCCGAGAGCGGTTCCGGCGGATGGAAGCGCCCGGCGGAATTTTCTTATACCACGCCCCTGCCGGGGCCAACAAGCGGCTGAATTGATTGTACTGTGCGAGGGGAGGATTCTCAACTTCCGCGCATGCAGCTAGAATGGTCGGGGAAGGTACATCGATGAAGATACGAACTGCCGTTGGCGCACTCATGTTGTTGGCCGCTGCGACGGCGCTTGCGGCGCCGCAAGCCAAAGCACCGCACGATCCTGAAATGATCGACGCACAAGGGTTCCAAAAGATCCTTGAACAATACCGTGGGAAAGCCCTGATAGTGAACTTCTGGGCGACCTGGTGCGAGCCTTGCCGTGACGAATACCCGATGCTGAACGAACTGGCGAAGCAGTACGCGCCGAAGGGACTGCAGGTCATTGGCGTAAGCATGGATGACGATGGCGATTTGATTCTGATGAGGCGATTTCTGGCGCGTTACAAACCGATTTTCCCCAATTACCGCAAGACTCCGGGGGCTGAGGCGGCGTTCAGGCAATCCGTCCTTCCGGGATGGACCGGGTCGATGCCTGTATCCGTCTTTTATGCGAAGGATGGCCGCCAAGTAACTCACTTTATTGGCGAGAAGAGCCGCGAACAATATGAAGAAGCGATTCGCGCTCTGCTGGCCGGCGGTGAGAACATCGCGCCGCAGGTAAAATAGCTGTACGATCCGAAATTAAAAACCTGGGGGATGGCAAATGCTCGACACAAAGGGCAATCGAATCACATATTTTGGTCACAGTACGTTTTCGCTGACGACGCCGTCGGGGCAGGTAGCGATCATCGATCCGTGGGTAATGACGAATCCGATGTGCCCGGGGGCGCTGAAAACCGTGCCGCGATTGGACGTAATTTTTCTCTCCCATGCGCATACGGACCACTCGGGCGATCTTTTGGCGCTGGCAAAGCAGCATAAGCCTAAAATTGTGGGCATCTTCGAGACACTGACATGTCTGCTGATTGCAGGCAAAGGATTTGAAAAAGAGATTTGCCCGATGGGCAAAGGCGGCTCTCAGAAGGTAGGCGAGTTTGAAGTGACGATGACCCATGCGTTTCATTCGAATTCCTGGGATGAAAATGGCGTGCGGCATTACGCGGGCGAACCGGCGGGCCTCGTGATTCGATTGCCCGGAGGATTCGCGATTTATCACGCGGGAGATACCGCCTTGTTCGGAGACATGAAACTCATTGGAGAGCTTTATAAGCCGGATTTGGCGATGCTGCCGATTGGTGATCTCTTTACGATGGGGCCTCGTGAGGCTGCTTATGCGATCCGGCTACTCGGAGTGAAGCACATGGTCCCCATGCACTATGCAACGTTTCCGGTACTGACCGGGACGGTAGAAGGATTGCGGCAGGAAACTCGAGATATTTCGGAGCTGGAGATTCATGCTCTTAAACCGGGAGAAAGCCTGTGATTCGCAGCGAGAACTTACGCAGCGGCTATATTCAAGATGACGTCGAACAATATCTCTACTCATTGCTTCCGGAGCGAGACGCGGTCATCAGCGAAATGGAGAGCTATGCCGAAGAACATCGCGTGCCGATCATCGGACCCGCGGTGGCGAGGTTGCTCGCGCTATTCGCACAAGTTTCCGGCGCGAAGCGCATTTTCGAAATGGGTTCAGCCATTGGCTATTCGACAATCTGGCTGGCGCGAGCGGCAGGGCCAAAGGGAAAAGTGACCTACACCGACGGTGATCCAGCGAACGCTCAGCGAGCACACGAGTATTTCCGGCGTGCGGGAGTGGCGAGGCGCATAAACGTTCAAGTGGGCGACGCGCTCGAATTGCTCAAGAATACTTCTGGAAAATTTGACCTAATCTTCAACGATGTGAACAAGGACCAATACCCGGACGCTCTGCGGGTGGCGCTGCCGAAACTCAAAAGAGGCGGATTGTTCATTACGGACAACACGCTGTGGTCGGGGAAAGCGGCGCGGCCAGCATCTCCGGATGATGCCGCAACCCGCGGAGTGCAAGAATTCAACCGGCTGGTATATGCCTCGAAAGAACTGTACCCCGTACTGATCCCGCTGCGCGATGGCGTGACCGTTTGCCGCAAACAGTAAGGCTGGCGAAATTCAAGAACGTACAAAGCTGCGGACAAAAAAACCGAGGTTGGCGGGGCGTTCGGCGAGGCGGCGCATGAAATACGGGAACCAGTCGTTGCCATACGGAATGTAGACGCGCAGGCGATATCCGTCTTTCACCAGCATGCGTTGTAAATCGGTCCGCACGCCGTAGAGCATCTGAAACTCGAAATCATCTTTCGAAATCTGCCTAGCGGCCGCCCAGCGAATGGTTTCCGCAATCATGCGCGGGTCGTGCGTGGCGATTCCGTGGTAGAAGCCGCTGGGCAAAAGAATCTTCATCAAGCGGATGTAGTTGAAGTCCGTGTCGCTTTTGCGAGGGTAGGCAACATCCGGGGCTTCTTTATAAGCGCCTTTGCAGAGACGGATGCGGCAACCATAAGCGAGCAAATCCTGGACGTCGGTTTCGCTGCGGTATAGATAGGACTGGATAACCGTTCCGATGGCGGGATTCCGCGAGCGCACGTTTTTTACGACATCAAGGGTGCGTTGCGTATACGCAGATCCTTCCATATCAACGCGAAGAAAATTCTCATACCGCATGGCTAACTCTACGATGGACACCACCAGGCCCTGGCAAAAATCAACATTGAGGTCCAGCCCGAGCTGAGTCAACTTGCAAGACACATTGGCATGAAGATTTTCCTTGTGGATGCGGTCGAAAATTTCCAGGTAGGCATCGCGCGCACGTTGCGCGTCGGAGGTGGTGGCACAGTTTTCGCCCAGGTAATCCAGGCTGACGAGCATCCCGGCATTGTTGCAGGCGCGGGCGGCTTCAATCGCTTCGTCGAGCGTTTCGCCAGCGACGAAGCGGCGTGCCATGCGGCGCGTGGTGCCGTTGGAGGTGACCCATTTGGCGAAGCGGGGACTCTCGGATAGCTTGAGAAGCGTCGCGCGGAGCATGCAATATGATTATGCCCGTGTAAATCCTCAGCGACTAGTCCGTGTGCTCTTCCAGGAACTTTTCCGCATCCAGGGCGGCCATGCAGCCGGAGCCCGCGGCGGTGACGGCCTGCCGGTAGCGATGATCCTGCACATCGCCAGCGACAAACACTCCGGGAACGGAAGTCAGGGTGCCGTGTTTGGGGATGAGGTAGCCGTTGGCGTCCATCTCCAGCTTGCCCTTGAACACGGTCGAGTTGGGATCGTGGCCGATGGCGACGAATACGCCATGGAGTTCGATTTCGGTGGTTTCCTTCCCGTCCGGATTGCGCGCACGCACTCCTGTAACGTGACCCTCCGGAGCGTGAATTTCCTCGACAACCGCAGGAATGACAAGTTCGACTTTTGGATTGGCCTTAACACGGTCGATCATGATTTTAGAGGCACGAAATTCGGTGCGCCGGTGGATGAGGTAGACTTTGCTGGCGTAGCGTGTCAAGAAGTTGGCTTCTTCCATCGCGGAATCGCCGCCACCAACCACGGCTATAGCTTTTTCGCGGAAGAAATAGCCGTCGCAGGTCGCGCAGGTGGAAACGCCGCGGCCGATTAATTCACGCTCGCCCGGCAGGCCTAGTAAGCGTGCAGTGGCGCCGGCGGCAACGATTAGCGCCTTAGCTTCGTAGGTGTCTTTGCCGGCCGTGATCTTGAACGGACGCTTTGTGAGATCGACTTCGTTCACGGCTCCCGCCTTGAATTCAGCGCCGAACCTCTGCGCCTGTTTGCGCATATTTTCGATTAGCTCCGGACCCATGATGCCATCGGGGAAGCCGGGATAATTCTCGACGTGCGTAGTTAGAGCGAGCTGGCCGCCCTGCTCGTGGCCGTCAATCACCAAGGGCTTCAGATTGGCGCGCGCAGCGTAGATCGCTGCGGTCAGCCCGGCGCAGCCACTGCCGATAATCACGACGTTGTGCATTCCTATTATCTCCCAGCTATTAGATTCAGCAGCGCGCCGGTTCGATTCATCACGAGGATACAGCTCCCCGATACAACAAGAAGTTAGTCATTGTAGCATCCCGCCGCTTGCGAATCGGACTGCCAGGAGTCCAAATTGGAGAGTCATTTCTGTCGCGCCGCGTTGACCGTCGGAGAGGCCTTTAGCTATAGTCACTCCCATCGGCGAGTGGAAGATCGAGGTTGCCCGAGGAGAGAATGAGATGGATCCGCGTTACCCCATTGGAAAATTCGCGATGCCCGCGCAAGTGACGCCCGTAAGACGGCAAGAGGCCATCGACGAGATCGCTTCAACGCCCGGCAAATTGCGCGCGGCGGTGAAAGGTTTGAATGATTCGCAACTGGATACGCCCTACCGCGACGGCGGATGGACTGTTCGCCAGGTCGTACACCACGTCCCGGACAGCCACATGAATGCGCTCGTCCGTTTGAAGCTCGCGCTCACGGAAGACAAACCGACGATCAAGCCTTATGACGAAGCGGCGTGGGCCGAGTTGGCCGATTCGAAAGCGGCGCCCATTGAGAGTTCACAGACTCTTCTCGATTCCGTGCACGCGCGGATGGACCGTGTATGGCGATCGTTGAAGCCGGAGCACTTCACGCGAGTTCTTGTGCATCCGGAGCATGGCGAGCGCGCCGTTGATTGGCTGCTCTTTCTCTATGAATGGCACGGAAAACACCACACCGCGCACATCACCGAATTGCGGAAGCAAAAGGGCTGGTGACGGGCGCGACTGGCGCGGGCCGAGGTGCCTCGTGTAGGATGATTTAGTACACGAGGAGAACGGATGAGCCGACCATCAGGGACGTACGCGATTTTCGAGACATCTCAGGGCAACATTGTGGTGAAGCTTCTTGAAAAGGAAGCGCCGAAAACCGTCGAAAATTTCATCGGGCTGGCCGAAGGCACAAAGGAATTCACCGACGAGAGCACTGGCAAAAAACTAAAAAAGAATTTTTATGACGGGCTCGTTTTTCATCGGGTGATTCCGCAATTCATGATTCAAGGCGGCTGCCCTCAAGGCACGGGCCGCGGCGGACCAGGATATCGATTTGCGGACGAATTTCATCCTTCCCTGAATCACTCGAAGGCCGGCAAGCTTTCCATGGCCAACTCCGGACCTGGCACGAATGGAAGCCAGTTTTTCATTACGGTGGCGGCGACGCCATGGCTCGATAACAAGCACTCCATTTTTGGCGAAGTGATCGAGGGGCAAGACGTGGCCAATAAGATTTCCAATTTGCCGCGCGATTCAAATGACCGTCCGAAGACACCTGTTGTGCTCCAGAGAGTGCGCATCGAGCGCGTGCCTTAAACGTGCAGGATTGCGATGTTGACGCCTCAGCGCGTTCTGCGACTCATGATCGAAGTGATCTTTGTACTATTGGGCGTGCTTGTCGTTTGGCTCGCTCTCACGGGCCGCGTTCTCGTGGAGCGCCACAAACCCTCCTGGCTCATCCTGAGCGGCGCGCTCATCCTTTGGGGACTACGGGCGCTCTATGGACCTAACAAATGGTGGGCGCGCTGGGAAAACTGGACGCGCGGGCTTTCGCTGACTCTTCTTGGCGTGGTGATGGTGGCCATTTCCCGGGTGCCTTTTTTGTGGGTCGCTCCGCTGCTGGCGACTGCCGGAGTATTGATGGGCTTGCGCGGAATCCTGGGCGCGGCGCTCGTCTTCCGGCCGCGCTGAAGTTCTGCGGCCGCTTTCCCGTCTCAATATTCTCTATGCTTCAGATATAATCCGCAGAACGAACGGCCCTCTCTGCTTCTGCAACCGCGCTGAGGCGATCGTTTGGCCCACGCCACAGGAAAAAGGAGACGCACATGTTAAAGGAATTTAAAGAGTTTGCCATGCGCGGAAATGTGCTGGACATGGCCGTCGGCATCATCATCGGCGCAGCATTCGGAAAAATCGTCACATCTTTTGTCGAGGATGTCATGATGCCCCCTCTGGGGCGGCTCGTTGGACCGGTCGATTTCTCGAACCGGTTCGTCAGTCTCTCCACCGCACACTATGACACCGTTGCGGCGGCCAAGGCGGCGGGAGTGCCGACACTTAACTACGGAACTTTTCTGAATAATGTCATCAATTTCCTGATCGTCGCGTTCGCTGTGTTTCTTCTCGTCCGAATGGTGAATCGCTGGACAACGAAGCCGGCCGCTCGCGTTGCGCCGACAGTCAAGGACTGTCCGCAATGCGCGATGAGCATTCCAATCCAGGCTAAGCGCTGCGGCCACTGCACGACGCAGCTCTCTTAAGACTAGATTCCGGCTTTAGAGGAAAAATTCCTGCGTACGGCAAGCAACCTCAAGAGGACGGTGTTTTCTTCGATTGGTTTCCTTCAAGGTGTGCCCGCAGCCGCTTGACGACCGCGTCTTCCTGCCCTTCTTCGATCTCTTTCTTAACTTCCTCGAGGGCGAAGTGCACTACATCGTGATGGTGCAGCTCCTGCGGCGCCAGGACATCGCTGAAGCGCAGCCATAGCCGGTGCAGAAGATTGACCTCATTGGCGGTCAGGTTAGGAGCGTGTGGCCCAAGGACCTTGTAAATTTTGTCGCCGTTGGGCAAATGAATTTCGAGGTTGAATTGCGGCTTGATGTCGCCCAGTTTTTCCCAGGCTTCGCCAATCTGTCGGGCCTGCTCTTCGGTGTTGTCCTTCGCCGAGCGGCCAATCACAATTGTGCTGGACTGGAGCGAAGCGCCCGCCCGCAGGATGCCTTCCCAAAGGTCATTCGACGCAACAACCGCCAGCCGGATCGATTTCCCTCGCTTTTCGGCCATAGAAAGGGCCTGCGAAAAAAGATGTTGCTCGATGCTGCCGAACAGTTGATCGGCGTCCAGTTCGTTTTCGCCGGAAGCTGAGCGACGCAACAAGCGAACATGCAAAACAACCACGTCGCGCCGCCCCGGTTTGATGCGATCGAGGACGTTTCCCAGGTGATAGAGATTGAAGTGGTTGCTCACGGGTACCAGAATGTTGCCGGGCCGTGCGCCTACTGCTTCAGGTGTCAGCTCGGATTCCAGTTCGAGATTGAACTGGTCCATTTCCATGGCGTGGGCCCCGCCGCCTCGGTGAGCGCGGCGCTCGGAGATGGTGAAAACGATGAAGAGTAGGACAGAGAATGTCCCGCCAGCCATGGTGGCAACCGGCTTGGTGAAAAGGTTGACGACGGCGATGAGGAAAAGCGTCAGTGTGATCAAGCTGAGTCCGACGGGGATCTGCACCCCGCGAATATAAAAATTGAACGGCACCTGGAACTCGCGCACTCCGGGGCGGGTGTATCGAAGCACGAGAACGGCCAAGCCGTTCATCGTGAAGCTCCAGATGACCCCGAACGCGTACAGGTTCGCGAGAAAGGTGACATCGCCCCGGCTGATAAAAATCGTGATAATTTGCAGCAAGACGACGATATTAATGATGCGGTAGCTTGTGCCGAATCTTGGATGAGGCTGCCGGAACCATGAACTGAGAACGCCGTCCTCGGAAACGCGGTTTAGCACACCGTTCGAGCCGACGATGGCGGTGTTGACCGCGCCTGCCAGGATCAGAGTGCCCACCACGACCACGAATGCGTGAAAAATTAGCCGCGCGATGAGCGGCCCGTGCAAGCTCATCGCCAAGCCGCCGATAAGATTTTCCAAGTAGTTCTGCCGCACGCTGTCTGGAATGATCATCACGGCAAAGAAAGAAACCAGCGACGTGAAGACCAAGCTGTAAACGAAGATGACCAGTCCGGCCTTTTTCAGATTTGGCAGTTTGGGACTTTCAATCTCGCGATAAACTTGCGCGAGCGACTCCTCTCCGCTCATTGCAAGGACCGAGTGCCCCAACGCGATAAAGATCGCGATGATTCCGAACATGTGCGGAAGCGGACTGCCCGCAAGCCAGCCGAGCGCGCTGGCGTTTAAACGAAGGTTACGCGGGTGCGGCCAAGGCGGGAGCGCTGAGTGCCGCAGGACCGCGGTGTAAATGCACCACGTGATCAAAAGCACCACCATCACCGTCACCAGCTTCATGATGAGCAGCGCTTTTTCGCTGGACTCCGGGATGCCCTTGGTGTTCTCCCACCAAAAATAAACCGTAACCAGAATCGCAAAACCCGCGGCGATAAAGTCCACCTGGTTCGGTGTGAGTGCGTTTCCGAGATGCGAATACTGCAGCAGCTCGCTGATCAGCCCGGCCAGATATTGCCCGGCCGCGACGCCGCTGATGGGGCCGGTCAGAATGTAGTCAAACATCAGCGCGGAAACGCTGAATTTTGCGAGAGTTCCACCGAGGGACTGCTTGACTGCGCGGTAAACGCCGCCGCGCACGAACATGCTGCAGCTCTCTACGTATACCGCGCGCACCGCGTATGAAAACAGCATGATGGCCAGAATGAACCAGGGCGCGGTCTTGCCGATGTAGCCTTCCGCTTCGCCGCCTGCGTAATACGCCGAGGAAGCCAAGTCGTTTAAAACAATAGCGGCTGCCCGCCAAAAGGAAATAAATGTGAGGAGAGCGGTAGTCGCGACAATGACGCGCGGAATACCATTGCCTCGGCTGCCTGCGGCAGCAGGGGTGTTGGAGGAGCTGCTCATGTACGGGTGATCTCGATCAGCGGATTAAAATGCTCGCACTTTTTGGACGTGAAGTCTAGCCGAACGGTCTTTTTGTTCACGCTGAAACGATTTAGGATGCGGCGGTACGAAACGCCTTGGCACACTCGGCGCAGGGGCAGATGGCGCGCAGATGCTCATAGCTATAGATGCCCGTGGAGTGGCCATCCGTGAAGCTGATTTGCACGGCGTAGTTGCCTACGACGGTGGCCGCTTGCGCGCTTGGCTTCGGTTTGAACATCGGCAGTGCAGGAAAAGCGTTGCTTCCAGGCGCTGCGGCAGCGAAAGCTTCTTTTTTGCCGCGCTCGTCATTGCATGTGGCGCAGGGACATTCTTCGCGCAGGTAAGCGAAATCGTAGTGGCTGGCGTGGCCGTCGGCCCAGGTGATGTCGACCCCAGCGCCGGTCTTTATGTGCACCTTCACAGTGGACGGCTTCCTTCGTGGATCGAGTGGAATGGGCATGCGCGAGGACGACGTCAGCTTTTCGGTTTGCCGTTGCAGCAATCGCCGGGCGGAATGGGATTTCCGTGTGGGCAAGTGTTGGGATGACCGAGGAACGTGCAAATGCGCTGATCGAGTTCGGGGCTAATGATGTGTTCGAACCGACATGCTTGCGTATGGGCCTCGGTGTCGTCTACGGAGAAAGTGTCTTTAAAGAGGCGTTCGGCCAGCCGATGCCGGCGCACGACGCCCCGCGCGCGTTGGCTGCCGACTGGCGTAAGTTGCGCCTCGCCGTTTTGCAGTTCGACCAGATGCCGTTCGCTCATGCGGCTCAATGTTCTTGCCGCTGGCTCACCGGGGAGAACGGGAAGTTCGCCAACGGGTCCGGTAGCTTGCAGCGCCTTAATGTTCGCCGGCTTGCCCTCTTCGCAGCAAATCCAGATTTGCTCAAGCAGGTGGTCGAAGCGAATCTCGTCATCGGGCGAAGCCGGAGTGCAGCAATCGGCGGTGTCCGCGAGCGGACAGGCAAGAGGATGGCCGGGCCCGTGTTGTGCGGTGTCAAAATGCAGGCGCCCGTGGGCGAGCTCGATGCGGCGATCGGCCTGGCGTGCGATATCCGGGTCGTGCGTGACCATAAGAATCGTATGGCCTGCATCGTGCAACTCGCGAAAGATTTTCAGGACGATTTCTTCGTTTGCTTCATCCAGGTTACCGGTGGGCTCGTCGGCCAAGATGATTTTCGGCTGATTGATCAGCGCGCGCGCAATGGCTACGCGTTGCTGCTCGCCGCCGGAGAGTTGTGCTGGGAGGTGCGTTATGCGCTCGCCCATGCCGACGCGGCGCAAAACTTCTTCTGCCTGCTTTTCGTCGGTCACACTGTGAAAATATTGCGCCAGCATGACGTTTTCGACCGCGTTCAAATACGGCACGAGATGAAATTGCTGAAAAACGAAGCCGACTTTTTCGGCGCGGTAGCGAACCATCTCATTTTCGCTGAGTTTCGAGAGGTCGATGCCATCCACGACGACGCGGCCAGAATTCAGTTTGTCTAGGCCGCCAAGAATGTTGATGAGCGTGGTCTTGCCCGAGCCAGATGGACCCATGAGCGCTACCCATTCGGCTGCGCCCACGTTGAAACTGAGATCATCGATAGCGCGCAGCGCGCCGTATTTCTTGACGAGGTTCTCAATGGAGACCTGCGGCGCCGCCGTTTTCTCCTCCGGCAGAATCTGGACAGGAGCGCTCACGCTTCACCTCGAAAAACCGAAGCGGGACGAACGCTGGCAAGCCGCCGCAGCGGGTACGCGCTGAGAATCGCGACAATGGTTGTGAGTGCCACAGCTACAGGATACACAATCAGCCGCGGCCGCGCTGCCACCCCAAACACCTGCTTGCCCAACCAAATCGAAAGAAAAATCCCCGCCGCCGCGCCAATCACTCCCCCCGCAAGACCGAGCAGCGCCGCCTCCATCATAAAAAGACGCAAAACGCGTCGCGTCGCGCCACCGATGGCCTTCATCAGGCCGACGTCATTTTTGCGCTCCATGGCGACATTCGTCATGGCGGCCATGACGCAGAGAGCGGTGAGAATCAGAACAACGGCAACGGTAAAGTTCAGCAGCCCGGAGATGCGGCCATAGATTTTCGCCTGAGCGTCGGTGAATTGGCGAATCGGGCGGACGCCGAGATCGGGAAATTGCTCTTGTAGGGCGCTCACGTGCTCGTCGATTTGCTTAGGAGTGCCCGGAACCACGATCTCGACATCGCTAATGCGACCGGGCAGATTTGCCAACCGCTGGGCAAAATCCAGCATTACAGTGACTTGACTATCCTCGGGCCCGCCCGTTTCGGCGAGCGACGAGACTCTGCACGTTCTCCTGCGGTCGGAGATAAGAATTGAGATCGTATCGCCGACATGCGCGTCCAATTGCTTTGCAAGCTGAACGCCGAGCGTACACGGCAGATCTCCAGGAACGGCCAGGTTATACCCCAGGTCGTCGGGATTAGTAGGAGGTGGGATGATCCTGACGCTCACCTGGTGGACGCCCGTTCTGCCTTTGCCAGCAAGGATCGCATTTACAGGCGCGCCGCCCCGAGGCCCGCGGACACCGGCAATCACATAGAGGAAAGAAGTGGCTTCAGCCCCGGAAGGGCCGATGGATTTCGAAATCGCATCCATGATTGAATCGTTCACCGTCGTGACCGAGTCCCCCGACGTTGCAGCTTTGTGTGAAATTATGACATTGGCGCCGAAGGCGCGGAATTCGGTGGTCAGCCGGCTCTTGGCGTCCACTTGAAGATTGAGGAGCGCGGCGGTTACAGCAGCGCCCGCGCCGAGAGCGAGCAGAATGACAAATAGGCGCCCGCGATTTGCCCCAAGCAGACGGCGTACGATGCGCCAGAACATGGCTCGATTGCCGCTGCGAGACGCGCTCATTATTCGCCTCGCAGGATTGGCGCCGGCTCGTACCGCGAAGCGCGGCGCAGAGGAATGGCGCTGCCAAGGAGCGTGACTCCTGCGGCGAGAGCGAGAACCGCAACAAGAACGAGCAGTGACGGCGCGGGAGCAACGCCGAAGATCTTTAGCCCAACTAGCCGTGCCAAAATAATCCCAAGCGAATAGCCGATGCCTCCGCCGACGAACGCGAGTAGAAGCTGCTCCGCTGCCAGAAGGAAACCGACCGTGCCCGAGCTTGCTCCCAAAGCTTTCATCAACCCAATTTCGGTACGCCGCTCAATCACCGAAGCCGCTGAAGAAGCCCCGACAGCCAGCGCCGCAGCCAACAGCGCCGCGAGCGTTACCATCCAGAGCAATGCTCGAACCCGCGTGAGGATGGTGCCTTCACCCTCGGCAACGCGCCGAATCACGCGCACATCCGTCCCCGGCAACACCTGCTTAATCGAGTACGCAATCGAGGAAACATACGGGCTGCACGACCACCGTTCGAATTCGTCCGCTTTCATCGTCTTGGGGTCGCGCCGCGCAAAATCATCTTCCGGCTTCGTCAAAGCACTCACATATAGTTTGCGGTACTGCCCCGGTTTGTCCGCAAGCTTCTGAACGCTGGCGAGCGGCATGAGTAGTGCCTCATCTTCTGGGCCGCCCGAGGACAAAATTCCTGTGACGTCGCACTGCTGCATGTTCTGAGAATTCCCGGCCGTCGCGACGCTGACAACCACCTGGTCACCGACTTTTATACTCCGGCGCGCTGCCAGCTTTTCGCCGACAACACACTCCGGAGGCGCGGGGAGGTAGGAGTGCCCCATCGGCGGCATTTCGATGCGCTCGAGGCGGCCCTCGTCGGAGAACCATTTCCCTTCGACATGAAACCAGGGGTTGGTTTTTGCGATCCCGGTGGCGAAAGTACCTCCGTCCGGCAATGGCACGCGATTCGCAGCCCACGTACCAATCAGCTGGATCTGCAGGTCCGGAAGTGAAGGACGGTGATCGCTGTACCACACATGGGGAAGCAACGTCGAGACTTCCAGAACAGGAGCAAACGCGATGATATTGTTATGCCAGAAAACTGTCTTGATTTTGGGGAGGTCTATTTCGGGAAGATACACCCCGGCGTTCACAGGCCGATAATCCACGCCACCAATCTCCAGCGGCAGCGAATCCGCCTGCGGCGTGACGAGCAAATTCGCGCCGAGGCTGCGAAACTCGCTCGCCAGTCGGTCGCCCACATCGAGCGAAACGCTCAACGCCGCCGTCACAACGGCCATGCCCAACGACAGCGCCGCGGCGGTCAGCACCTTGCGGCGCGGACGACGTGTAAAGGAATCGGCCACCAGACGTAGAAACATGGCGTTTGAATCCGCACCAGACAGGCACGATGTATCGTGCCCCTACTGCGGAATCTCCTTGGTCGCTTGTACGAGTGAAGAAACATCCAGAACTAAATCGGCCCCGTCCACATGCGACGGCACACCGATGGGATTGCATCCGCCTGCCTCGCCGATGGTCGGCACGTAAATCGCCGAGCCACAGTGCCTGCAAACGACATTCTGCCCATCCTGGCGATATCCTTCAGCCCCACAGATGCGGCAAGCATCCAGCGCCGTGCCGTATCCGTTCGGCTTCTTGATAATCATGAACCGCAGCGACTGCCCAGCGGCATTAATCGTAAACAGATGCATCTTGCCATCCTGCACATCGCTTACGGGTATACGCACTTCATTCCCCATGGCTGCGATGGCCCGTGCCGAGGGGGGCGCAGCATTCGCGTTCGTGTAAACGAAGTCTCCCGTCAGCAGCAGAATTACCGACAAACATCCCGTCGCGGCAGCGATCATCCAGCGTCGCTGGCGCCGGTTCTGCGCTTCGAGCAACCGTTTTTCTGCTTCGCCGGTAACCTCTTTTGAAGCTTTGGCATGGGAAGCCGATTGCCATTCGCGCACTACGAGCAGCGCCGCAGCTCCGAAAATCAGCACGAAGAAAAACAACTCATTCCGGACGATCGGCCCAATCACCGCCATCTCCGCTTTGCTGGACGGCAGCCATTGCGCTTCGCTCAACTCGTGCAACCCGGTGAGCACGAGCTGAAAGGCAACAAGAATCAAGATGATGGTGGTGGCCGCGAAAAAACGATGCAGCGGAACCCGCAGTGTGCCCTTAAAAAAGAACACCCCCACTGCCACAGCCGCGCCAATTCCCAGCGCCGTCCCAATCCAGATCTGCAGTCCCTCACTGGACAGCTCGACCGCCCGCAAGATGATCGCGAGCTCCGCTCCTTCGCGCAAAACCATGAGAAAAACGAAGAAGAAAATGCCCCAACCCGCAGCAGCCCCCGCCCGCCCCACATAACTTTCAATCTTCTGCTCGATTTCTTTTTTCAGGTGGCGCGCAACGCGATTCATCCATAGGATCATCGTAATGACGAACGCTGCCGCGACGAGGTACATTACCCCCTCGAACCCGTCTTCACTGATGCGCCAGCGCTCCAAAGCAATCGCCACGGCCAAACTCAGCGCCCCAGCGGCGGCCGCGCCATACCAAACAAAACGCGCCAGTTGCGAGCGGCCGGTACGAGAGAGATAAACTAGAATGATGCCCACTACGAGAGAGGCCTCGACGCCTTCACGGAGAGCGATGAGAAAAGCAGGAAGCAAAGAATCTCCAGTTGTTATTCATTTGCAACTACAATATAAGTCTACGCTTTGTATGAATTTACGTCAACCGGACCAATCCAGTCCGCTTTCTTATTTAAACTTACGGTAAACTACAAAGCCTGCTCAATTCAATGACCATTCCCGTTCACGCCCGCCAAGCTGTCTCTTTCTTAACGGCGATCCTTCTCTGTTGCGCACAATCTTTCGCGGAAGCTCAGTCTCCAGCACAAACTCCGTCCTCCCCGCCACAAACGGTCCCCAATGAAGCGCAGCTCGAAATGACCCCGCATCCCAATCCAAAATACGCCAAGAAAATCTCTGAGCTCGGCGACAAAGAGCTCGCCGACGGTCATTTTGATGAAGCACTGAACTACTATCAGCAAGCCGCGCGTTACGCGCCCCAGGACACCGCCCTCATCGAGCGCATTGCGTCCATGCGCTCGAAGCTCGTGCGCGACCACGTCGAAGCCGCAGAGCGCGACGCCCTCGCCGGCCACGCCGACGTAGCAACAGAGGAGTTGGCTAAGGCTCTGCTTATCGACCCAAGCAATACAATTGTCACCGAGCGATTGATCCAGATGAAGGCCATGAAAGATGAGCCTCTCGCGCCTGACCAGAAAATCGAAGGCTTGCCAGAACTGAAGCCCCGCGCCGTCAAATTGGACGTCAACTTGCGAGGCGATATCAAAGCAGTTTATGAACAGCTGGGGCAGCTATTCGGAATGAAAATCACCTTCGATCCGGACCTCCCCGCGCGAACCGTCCGGCTACACGCTATCGATATCGATTTCGCCACCGCTCTGAAGATCCTTGGCGTTCAGACCGGCACATTCTTCCGCCCGTTGACCTCCACCCTTTTGTTCGTGGCTCAGGACACTGTGGAAAAGCGCCGCCAATATGCTGTGCAAGCCGAGCAATCGTTCCTCTTGCCTGCCTCCGTCGGGACCGAGGAGATGACCGAGCTAGTGCGCGTTCTGCGTGAAATGACTGGGTCGACCCGCGTCGAACTCGATGCACAGAACCACGCCGTCACCATTCGCGATACTCCGGAGAGACTTGCGCTTGCGGGCGAACTCATTCGTCAAGCCGAAAAATCGCGCGGGGAAGTAATGCTGGAGATAGAGATCCTCGAGGTCGATCGAAACAAAGCGCGCACTCTGGGGATTCTTCCGCCTCCTTCGACAGAGCTGATTTCTCTCTCTACCGGCATAATTTCTCAATTGGAGGCGGCGAAGGACCTCAGCACCCTGGTCACGCTTCTGGCGAGCATTTTCGGAAACGGAGGAACCGCCGCCAGCGCCGGAACTTCCCTCAGCTCCCTCATCCCTCCGGTGGCTCGGGTGGGAGGCGGCAAGACAACGTTTCTCCTGACAATGCCGACGTTCGCGGCCCAGTTTTCCGACGCCCTGACGCTCGTGCACAGCGGGACCCAAGTCTTATTGCGCGCGCAGGACGGTAAACCTGCCTCTTTCTTTGTCGGTGATCGCTATCCGGTTACTCTTTCTCTTCTTTCTGGAAGCCTCGGGGCGTCCACACCCGCCACATCTATTGGTGGAACGACCGGCAGCATCCTTCCTAGCACTTCTTACAACGTTGGCATCGGGCCCGTCGCACTCACCGCGGCCGATTTCCGTAATATAGGTCTGCCGGACCTTGCCGTCGTCAACGAGATCGACAACACAATCACGATTCTCCAAAATCAGGGCTTAGGAACTTTTCTTCCAGTCGCCACCACTATCTCGCTTGGCGCAGCCAGAACCACCGCACCCACGATTGCTCCCGCCATTGCTTCCGCGGTCCTCACTACCAGCGGTTTTCATGATCTCCTCGTCACGGATCCGGTCGCCAACACCGTACAAGTCCTCCTCAGCAACGGCGATGATACCTTTAAGGAGGCCGCAGGCTCTCCGATCACCGTGGGCCAGGAGCCCAGCTCCATCGTCGTCGGCGATTTCAATGCCGATGGCAGTCAAGATTTTGCGGTGACGAATTTCAAGGACAACACGTTTTCTCTTTTTCTCGGCAACGGTGATGGAACCTTTAAGCAGGCAACGGGTTCGCCCTTTGCCCTGCCGACCACGACGACTGGCCCCATTGCGATGACTTCGGGCGATTTTAATTCGGATGGAAATCTGGATTTGGCGATAGTGAATCAAACTACAAACAATGCCACGGTGCTTCTCGGCAATGGCAACGCCACGTTTTCCCTGGCGACTGGCTCCCCATTTGCCGTGGGTAAGTCCCCGGTCGCCATCGCTTCCGCAGACCTGAATAGCGATTCACACACGGACCTCGTGGTCGTGAACCAGGCAGACAATACCATCAGCGTGTTGCTGGGCAAGGGCGATGGTACGTTTACTCCGGCGCTAAATTCCCCGCTCGCTACGGGACAGGCGCCCACGGCCGTCGCGATCGCTGACTTCAACGGCGATGGAGTTCCAGACATTGCTGTGACCGACCCGCAAACGGATAGCGTGTCGGTATACCTCGGCCTTGGCCAGGGTTTGTTCGCGCCAGCCTTCGAGCTTCCCGTCGGCACGAATCCCGCGGCAATCCTGGCCGCCAGCCTCAGCGGCGCCGCCTTGCCCGATGTCGCGATTACGGACAATCCCTCCGGCACCGCGGGACAGGTGACCGTAATCCTCAGCCCAGCGAGCTTGTTTTCAAATCTGTCGGGGTCAATCGCGCAGACGCCGTATCCAGGCGCGGAATATGAAGATATCGGCGTGAAGATAAAGGCCACTCCCACGCTCCATCCAAATGACGATGTTACGCTGCAATTGGAGTTCGAGATTCGCGCGCTCGCCGGCTCCAGCATCAATGGCATCCCGATCATTACTAACCGCACAATCTCGCAAACCGTGCGCATTAAAGAGGAAGTACCTACAATCATTAGCGGACTGCTCGACAATCAAGAATCCCGCACCCTCACGGGCCTCCCCGGCTTGGCGAATCTTCCTGGCGGAGTGGGCTATCTCTTTGGCCAGAGAAACACAACCGCGCAAGACACCGAGATGCTGATTATGATCACTCCGCACAAATTGCGTCTTCGGGACCGCGTCTCACGCTCTATCTACGTCGGGCGCGATACAAGTGTGAGCCGCGGCTCCCCGCCCGCGCCTCGGCAGCCGCAACCTTGATGGAATGGCGAAAATGCACGCCAGCCGCGCCCTCTCGGAACGCTCCTCGTTTATGGCAATGGTTCGAACACGACGATGGGTTGATAGGTACGCGGTACCAGGGCTTCGGCGATGGCCACAAGTTTGTCTTGCTGGCTGAAGACGCGCAGGCGCGGCGGCTTTAATTCTCCGGCCTCGAGTTGCAAGGTTGCCCCCGGTGGCAGCTCTACGCGGCCAGGCTGAATCTGCGAGACCTGTACATTGAATTTTGTCCCATGCCGCACACGTTTCTCAATGATGGGCAGCACATTGACGCGTGGAAAATTCGGCAGCAAATTCTCCAGACGGATCAAGCAATCGGAAAATTTTCCGGCGCGCGACGCCTCCGCCAGCTCTTCCAGCTTGATGGCCTGTTCCAGAGAAAATTCGCCAACCGCAGTTCGCGTGATCTCCGCCAGGTGCGCCCCGCAGCCGAGTTTTTGCCCCATCTCGTGTGCGAGTGAGCGAATATATGTGCCCGACGAGCACTCGATCACAAACCGCGCAACGCTTCCTTCGACGCCGGTCAGCTTGTACTCAAACAGCTCGACCTCGACCGCTTTCAGCTCGACAGGCTGCTTCTTGCGCGCCAACTCGTACGCTGGCACACCTTTTATTTTTTTTGCGGAGAAGGCGGGCGGCATTTGTTCGAACCGGCCCACGCTCTCTGCAGCGAGCTTTTCGAGAAGCGCTGCATCGAGCGCCGGCGCGGTATCCGGCCCTTGTGCTTCCCCGTCCGAATCGTACGTATCCGTCGCGAAACCAAACCGGAACCCCGCCGAGTAGCGCTTCCTGCGTCCGTTATAAAACTGCACCAGCCTGGTAGCGCGTCCGAGCAGCAACACCAAAACACCCGTCGCCAACGGATCAAGCGTGCCCAGATGTCCGATTTGCCGGAATCCTGCGAGGTGCCGCACCGCATCGACGACATCGTGGGAAGTTTTTCCCCGCGGCTTATCGATAACGAGCGCGCCGTCAAACGGCGCAGGCTGAGGCTGGCGTGGCATGGAATGAATGGTCGGTGATCAATTACCAGTTGAAATTGGAATGTCTTTAAGACGCGGCCGGCTTGTCCTTCTTCATCTCTTTCAAGAGCTGATCGATTCGCTCCGTGTATTCCTGCGAATGGTCCAGCGCAAAATGAAGCTCAGGCAGCCGGCGAAGCTGCAAACGCTCGATCAGCTCGCGGCGGATAAATCCCGAAGCATGCTCGAGCGCCTTGATCGCGTCCTTCTGCTCTTTTGCGGATCCCCGTATGTTGATGAACACGCGCGCGTGCTTCATGTCCGGCTGCACACGCACCTCGCTGACCACAACCATACCTTCGAGCCGCGGATCTTTCAGCTCGCCCGCGAGCATGGCGTTGATCTCGTGAGCGATTTCCTCGCCCACCCGTTCATGGCGGTGATTGGCTGGACTCATTTCCGTCCCCGCGGAGCTTTCTAAATAATTTCGATCGCCTGGTTGATCAAAAACGAGCCCAGAATGCGGTCCGCTTCATCCAGGACTTTTTGCAGCACTTCGTTCACGTGCTTCTCTTCATTTGAAAGCGTAACGACGCCGATCACCGACCGCTGCCACACATCGTGATGGTCCAACTCCGCCACCGCAACATTAAACTGTCTCCGCAGCTTATCTTTCAAGCTGCGCAGCACTTGCCGCTTGTCCTTCAACGATTGCGCGTCTGGGATGTGCAGCTCAAGGGTAAGCAGACCGACCGGCATGAGCGCTCCGGGGATTGTTTCTTATCTGCGGCCGGCGGTTCCAACGGTCTGGCCGGCTGCTTCCGCCGCGCTCAGCTTCTGAACGCTGAAGCATTCCAAAACGTCGCCGACTTTCACGTCGTTGAAGTTCGCAATGCCCGCGCCGCATTCAAATCCGGTCCGTACCTCGCTCGCGTCATCTTTAAAGCGCTTCAACGAGCTGAGCTTTGATGTATAGATAACTACGCCATCCCGCACAACGCGAATCTGCGCGTCGCGCTTGAGCACGCCGTCCACCACGTAGCATCCCGCAACGGTGCCTGAGCCTTTGACCTTGAACGTGTTCCGCACTTCCGCACGTCCCAGATACGTCTCTTGCAGGACCGGCTCCAGTAGGCCTTCCATGGCCTTCTTCAGTTCGTCAGACACTTCATAAATGATCGTGTGCGAGCGGATGTCCACGTGTTCCTGCTGCGCGAGTTCCATGGCCTTGCGGTCTGGCCGGATTCCGAACGCGATGACGATCGCTCCCGAAGCCGAAGCCAGCAGTACGTCGTTTTCTGTCACGGCGCCAACGCCCGAGCCGATAATTTTCAGCTTCACCTGATCGGTCGAGAGCTTCGGCAGCATTTCGCTGAGCACTTCCACAGAGCCCTGCACGTCCGCCTTGATGACGATGCCAAGTTCCTTCACGTCTCCAGCCTTCAGCTGTTCGTGAAGTTGATCGAGAGTAATCCGCGCTCCGCTCGAGCGGGCCATTTGCGCATCGCGCTGCTTGCCCTGGCGATACTCGACGATGTGCCGCGCCTTGGCCTCTTCGGTTACTTGGAAGTGGTCGCCGGCATCGGGCACGCCCTGTAATCCCAGCACTTCCACCGGCGTCGAAGGCGGCGCATCCTTAATGGCTCTCCCGCGATCGTCAAACATCGCGCGCACTTTGCCGAACACCGAGCCGCAGATGAAAAAGTCGCCGGAGTTGAGCGTTCCGTTTTGCACCAGGACCGTAGCCACAGGGCCACGTCCTTTGTCCACCCTAGACTCCAGCACCGTGCCGCTCGCTGGCGCGTCCGGATTGGCCTTCAGCTCGCGCAAATCGGCCACTAACAAAATCGTCTCTAACAGCCTGTCGATGCCCTTCTTCTGCTTCGCGGAAACTTCCACAAACTCGGTGTCGCCGCCCCATTCGGAGGGCACCAGGTTCACATCGGAGAGCTGGCGCTTCACGCGTTCCACTTGCGCTTCCGGCTTGTCGATCTTGTTGATGGCCACAATGATGGGAACCTTCGCAGCCTTCGCGTGGTCGATCGCTTCCTTGGTCTGCGGCATGACGCCGTCATCGGCCGCGACCACAAGAACCACAATGTCCGTCACCTTCGCGCCGCGCGAACGCATCCTCGTAAACGCTTCGTGGCCCGGCGTGTCCACAAAAACGACGCTGCGGTCGTTCACCACCACCTTGTACGCGCCGATATGCTGCGTGATTCCGCCAGCTTCCCCGCCCGCTACGTCCGCTTCGCGAATCGCATCGAGCAAGCTCGTCTTGCCGTGGTCCACGTGCCCCATCACCGTGACGACCGGCGGCCGCGGCTTCAAACTTTCCTTGGTCTCTTCCTTTGCAACTTCCAACACCATCTCTTCTTCGAGCGAGACGACGCTTACAACTCCGCTAAATGCTTCCGCAAGAGTAGTCGCCGTCGGCACATCCAGCGCTTGGTTGATGCTCGCGAAAACTCCCCGATCGAGCAGCGTCTTCAAAAGATCCTTCGCGCGCACATCGAGCTTTTCCGCGAGTTCCCGGATCGTGATGCCTTCCGTAATCGTAACTTCGCGCGGAGGTCGCGGTTCCGGCGGCGCGATGACAGCTGCCGCAGAGCGGCGATCCCCTGCTCCCGGACGCTGGCGAGTCGGGTGGAGCTTGCGCTCACCCTCCTGCTCCCGCTTGTCCATGACAGGCCGCTGCCTCTGGGGAGGTTTACGCGTATAGAGCGGCTTGCCCGGCTCCGCTTTCGGCGGCACCTTGTCTGGGGGCAACGCCGGCAGCATTCCGGGACGTCCCGGCGCACGCGGACCCGGACGAGTACCGGTGGGCATCGCTCCGCGCCGTTGCTCAAAAGGTCGATTCGCAGGTGAACTCCCTGTTCCACCAGGGCCGCCGGATCGGGGTGTGTACTGCCTTCCCTGACCGCCTTGCTGCATCGGACGCATTGGCTGGCCAGGACGTGGTCCTCCGCCGGAACGCTGCCCGCTTCCCGGCGTCGTTCCAGGCACTGGCCCGCGGTTGCCTGTGGGTAACGGGCGAGAAGGCGCGCTCGGACGCGCACCGGGTGCACCCGATGCCGCAGCCGCCGGACGGATAGAAGAAGGCTGAGTCCCAGCTGGAGCTCCGGGCCGTGGTGCAGAAGGCGTTGCCTGCCGCGGCGCACCAGTCGCAGTCGTCGGGTGCCCCGTTGGTGACGACGGACGAATCGGTATGGCCGCGGGAGGTCTCGTTGCAGATGGCCCTGCAGGAGTGACCGGTTTTGCAACCGGAGGAACTACGGCTGGCGACGCGGCGGGAGCCGTAACGGGCGCCTTGGGAGCAACAACAGGAGCAGCCGCAGGCGCACCACTTGGTGCCGGAGCAGATGGAGCCGCATCAGGAGCAACAGGCTTCGCAACGGGGGCAACGGACGGCACTGGGGGAGCCGCTGGCGTGGCAGGTCTCGCTACCACACTAGGTGCCACAGCCACCGGAACTGGAGGAGCCGCCGGCCGCATCCGTGCTGCCTTGGCTGCAGCTTCTTTCGCTACGGCTTCCGCCCTGGCATCAGCTTCCGCCTTAGCCTCGGCCTCGGCCTGTCCCAAAAGGTTCTTGCGAACTTTCTCCGCGACATCCTCAGGGATCGAGCTCGAGTGCGTCTTCTTCTCCGTGACGCCGTACCCGGGCAAAAGATCGATGATCGCCTTGGCCTTGACCTCGAGTTCGCGGGCCAGTTCGTTGATTCGGACTTGGTTTGCTTCGCTCATGCTGCTTATGGACCGTTCCACGGTCAAAAAACTCAGTCGGCCCTCACTCGGCCGATGCTGTCTCTTCTTTACGGCTTCGGCTCTTCCTCTGCCTTGGCCGCGCCTTCGGAATGTTCTGGCGCCGGCGGCGTTTCTTCACTCTCTACCGCCGCTGCCGTTTCGCCGTCCGTCGGAGTTCCCTCAAGAGCTCCCTCGGGAGTTTCCTCCGCCGCCGCGCCCTCTGCGTTCTCCGAGGCCGCTTCCGTACTCTCAGCCGCCGCTTCACCTTCTGCGGGAGTTGCTTCACCTTCCACGGCCATGTCGTCCGTGTTTTCTCCCGCCGGGGCCGCAGCAGCAGCTTCTGCTCCGCCTTCGTAGAACCGGTTCACCGCCTGATAAATCTTGTCCACCATCTTTTCGCCGATTCCCGGAATCTCCATCAACTGCTCCGGCGTCATCCCAGCGAGCTTCTCTAGATTGGTAATTCCGGCGGCCTCAATTTTTTCAATCGTCTTCGGCCCTACACCCGCAAGCGCCGTCAAAGGCGTCGCCGGCGCCGTCAGAGCCGTCATCTGCTCTTCAATCTCTTGCCGCTTCTCTTCCTCGCTCTTGATATCAATGTCCCAGCCGATCAGCTTGCTCGCCAGCCGGACGTTCTGCCCCTTCTTGCCAATCGCCAGCGAAAGCTGCGAATCCTCGACAATCACTTCGAGCTTCCGGCTTTCCGGGTCGGTGATCTGTACGCGTGTCACCTTCGCCGGGCTTAGCGCCTTCTGCGCAAACGCTACTGTCTCTTCGCTGTAGGGAATAATGTCGATCTTCTCGCCGCGCAGTTCGCGGATAATCGACTGCACGCGCATTCCCTTCATTCCCACACAAGCTCCGACCGGATCAACGTCTTTATCCCGGCTAGCCACCGCCACTTTCGTCCGCTCGCCGGCCTCTCGCGCAGCATGGCGAATCTGCACGGTCCCGTCGTAAATTTCCGGCACTTCCATCTCGAACAGCCGCTGCACCAAACTGGCATCCGCGCGCGAAACGATCACCTGCGGCCCCTTCGCCGCACGATCCACCATCTTGATCACCACGCGCAAACGTTCGCCAATGTTGTACGTCTCAAGCTTCGACTGCTCGCGCTTCGGCAACCGCGCTTCCGTCCGCCCCATGTCCACAATCAAATCTGGGCCTTCGGCGCGCTTCACAATCACTGTCACCAGCTCGCCCACGCGCGTGTGGTACTCGTTGTAAATCGTGTCGCGCTCCGCTTCGCGCACCTTCTGCAGAATCACCTGCTTCGCCGTCTGCGCCGCGATCCGCCCCAGCACGTCGGTAGGCTTCGCCGCTGTAATTTCCGTTCCAATCTCCGCCGACGGATTCTTTTTCTTCGCCTCCGCCAGGCTGACTTCCTTCTTTGGGTCGGTCACTTCTTCCACGACCACATGCACTGAGAACACGTCCACTTGCCCGGTTTCCGGATTAAACTTGGCGCGCAAATCCTCTTCCGTCTTGTAATACTTCCGCGCCGCCACCACCATCGCGTCTTCAATCGCAGACACCACAACGGTCGCCTCGATGTGCTTCTCGCGGCTCAACATCTCAATTTGTTGATAGAGCAAATTCGCCATGTTTCGTTCCCGATCGTCTTCCCGTTCCTAAAATCCCTAATTCCCTAAATCCCTAAATCTCTTTCTCTCTTAAACTCTTCCGTCCCTAAATTATCTCTTCCTGCTTCTCTGCGTTTGCTCAGCGCCTTCTGCGTCTCTGCGTTATCTTTTCTCTTCTCTCTTCGGTTTTTCTACTCACTACTCCCTACCCACTACTCACTCTCTTCTAAAACTCCACCATCAAATTTGCCTTCCGTATCTTCTCGAGGGGCAACTCTACCGTCCGCGCCACTTTCCCCTTCAACTCCAACCGCACTTTCCCATCCACAAATCCCGCCAACCGCCCCTCGAAATACTTCTCATTCTCAACCGGTTCGGTCGTCGAAACCTTCGCCATCCGCCCGCGGAATCTCTCGTACTCCGCCGCGTTCCGCAGCGACCGGTCCATCCCCGGCGAACTTACCTCCAGGGTGTACCCTGCAGCTCCCGGAATCAGCTCCTCCACATCCAGAATCACGCTCAACTGCTGGCTCACGCGCTGGCAATCCGCGTGGCTCACACCCAGCTGCCCGCCCTCGCGCGCCTCCGAAGATGCCAAAATTTGTCCTGCGGAGTCGCTCATCGCCGCTCCCGCTTTCGGAGCCCGATCAATGGTCACCCTCAGGAATCGCTGCTTCCCCACTTTCCACTCAACATCAAATATTTCTAGCCCTTCCGACCGCGCCACACGCTCGGCGGCTTCCCGAATTTTTCCCAAATCCAACTAGAGACTCCCCGAGCAATGCCGGTGTCCACTGCCCTCCAACCGGCCCAACAAAAAAGTGGGCTTGCGCCCACCTATCCGTGCGACCCGCTTCAGAGCGAAAATAGAGTATATTCTGCCAGCAAGGTAAAAGCAAGATACGGTGGAACATGGAGCTGCTCCCCGCATACTTGATTTATCGTTCAAATCCCTCGTTCTTTGTATCAGGCCGCCACTATCGCGCGTGTGCTTCCGAAAACACGCCGTTGCAAAACAAACGCAAGTCCTCTCCTCCCGCTCGCCTAAGCCTTTTAAAATCAATAGGCAGAAGTTGGCCTTTCAGCTGCCCTCCGAGTCTCCCGTGACCCGAACGGCGAAAGTCTCCGGAGCAATTCTAGTGTTGCTCGTAGTCTGTGCGGCAACCGTCGTCTTTCTCCATCCCCGACCCGCCCACGAGTTCGCCCGCCGCGTCTTCCATTGGCGCCCTCAACCAGCGCGGCCAGCCTTTGCAAGTGAACGGGCCGCCTCGTTACCAAACGTAACCTTCTGGGCCTGGGAACGCTCCGAAGATCTGCGCTTTCTCCTACCGGATCAGGCCGCCGTGGCCTTCCTCGCGAAAACAATTCTTCTTGAGACTCCCCCCACAAATTCCTCCGCCGACTCATCCCCTTCTTTCGTCGTGCGCCCTCGTCTCCAACCTCTCCGCATCACTCCCGGCACGCAGCTGATCGCTGTCGTCCGCATCGAAACCCCGTCCGCTCCTCACACTTCCTATGCTCTCCAACAAAACCAGTCAGCCACTCATTTATTATTTCGGACATTTTCCGACGCGCAACGCGCGCTCCTCGCCGCAGAGATCGCCGATCTGCAATCCATCACCGGCGTTTCTGCCATCCAAATCGACTTTGACGCCCCCGCGAGCGCCCACACTCTTTACGCCTCTCTCCTCCAGGACGTCCGCCGAAAACTCCCGCCCTCCATGCCGCTCTCCATTACGGCCCTCGCCTCATGGTGCATCGGCGATCCCTGGCTTTCCAAACTTCCTCCCGGAACCATCGACGAAGCCGTCCCCATGCTTTTCCGCATGGGACCTGACGCTGCCAACGTCGCAAAATTTCTTCACTCCAGCGACGATTTTCCCGTCGCCGCCTGCCGCGGCAGCCTCGGCCTCTCCACGGACGAACCTCTCTCGCACGACTTGCTAACCGCCAAATCCTCCTCCGCAACTTTCGACCCGCGCGCAAAGCGAGTCTACATTTTCGCTCCGCGCGCTTGGACCCCATCCGCCGCGCAAAACATTATTCAGGAGTTGCAACCATGATTAGCCGCATCCCCCGCATCTTTGCTGCAATCTTTCTCGCCCTCTTGCTTATCCTGCCTCCGCCGCTCGCCTTTGCCTGCGGCCCTGATTTCACCGCTCCCACCTACATCGATTTCAACGCGCCCGACGCTCGCGATGCCAGCTATGCCGACGGCAAACTCGGCATTCTCCAGCGCGGCTACTATCACGTCTATCTCTTCGAGGCCTATCGCAATCTCAGCGCCAAGCCGTTCAATGCGGCAGAGTTGGCTTCGCTAGGATTTCAGTCAACTTCTTCATCGCCCCAAAATGCATCGCCGTCGCAAAGTCCCGCCAAACCGGAGAATTGGATCGCAACGTGGGAATCGACCCGTGCCAACCTGCTCGGCGAAAAGCCAAAGAATTCGCCCAGAACTTTCGATCCCGTCGGAGTCACTCGCGCCGGCATGCAAGATGAAAGGTACGTTGCCTATTACAACTGTCTGAGCGGCGCTTTCGAGAACGCGGCCCACACGCTCCAAAGTCGCGCAGCACAATTCGGTGCCCAGAGCGCCGTCGTCAAAGAATGGATCGCTGCGCAGGATCAAGTTTTTGAAAACTGCTCCGCCGACATCAGCTATCCGCCCAAACCCAAGCCCGCCGTCATTCCCGCCGCTTCTCATCCCGATGATCCCGGCATCATTCGCGCTGACCGCGCCTACCAAATCGCTGCCGCTCTCTTCTATGCTGGAGACTTCGAGGCCGCTCAAAAAGCCTTCGAGGGCATCGCCAAAGATTCCTCATCCCCCTACCAAAAAATCGCACCCTACCTCCGCGCGCGCGTTCTCGTCCGCAAGGGAACTCTCGAGGCAAATGACTCCGAGTATGACGTGGATGCCTTGTCGCAGGCAGAATCGCAGTTGCGCGCGATCATCGCCGACAAGAATCTCTCCGACTCTCACGCCGCCGCCGAGCGGCTCCTCGGTTTCGTTCGCATCCGCCTCCACCGTCAGGATCGCCTTCACGAACTGGAAGCTTTTCTTCAAAGCGGCGCCGTTTCGAAATCCTTCAATCAAGACCTGACCGATTATCTCTGGCTCCTCGATCATCCCGTTCTCACAAAAACGGTCACCATTGCTCCAGCTTCCGAAGGAAAACCTGCGCAAAAAGGCGTCACCGTCGACGAATCCTCGCGCCTTGCAGGCGGGGACATGACCGACTGGATCTTCACCTTCAGCCACTACTGCGGTGAATGCTACGACCATTCCTTGCAGCGCTGGAATGAAACGAAGTCGCTGCCCTGGCTCGTCGCGGCCCTTTCACAAGCGGACGCGAAAGCATCCGCTCTGCCGGCGCTGCTCGCCGCCGTTTCCAAAGTCGGCCCTGACTCGCCGGCTTATCTCACCCAGCAACCGACGAATCAAGCAGTGAACGCGGGGAGCCCAGCCAGCTTCACGGCTGCGGCCGGCGGCAACCCCGCGCCGACGGTGCAGTGGCAGGTGAGCACGAGTGGAGGTGCGTTCGCGAATGTTGCCGGCGCTACATCGACAACGCTGACTCTGACAGGAACGACCTTGTCGCAGAACGGAAACCAGTACCAAGCGGTGTTCACCAACTCGGTGAGCAGCAGCACGACGACGGCGGCGACGCTCACGGTGAACGGACCAGCCGCAGTCAACGGCGCTGCGTTCGACGGCCCCGTTGGCGGGGCCACAATTAATGCTTACTCGATTTCGTCGACTGGTGTTGTGAGTTCCGCGCCGATCGCCTCGACCGTCTCGAATGCAGATGGTAGTTACTCGCTTACGCTTCCCTCGGGGTTTTCGGGGCCAGTACTGATTACGAGCCTCGGTGGAACCTATAAGGACGATGTGACCGGCCAGACCGTCCAAGCCGGCGGCCTCAGCGTGCTTATTCCAGACGGATCGGGCACCGTGACTGCAGAACTTACGCCGTTAACGAGCCTGGCGGCCCAACTGGCTTTGCAGCTAGCGGCGGCGAGTGGTACCTCTCCGGCGTCCATCGCGATGAACCTGAATGCTGCGATTGGCATGTACTTCGGTGGAGTGGGGAATATCACCAGCACCGCCTTGGTGGACGTGACGACCCCCAATTGCGCCACGACGGCCTCCCAAGCGAGTGTCGACATATCGCTGATTGTGGCTGGCTTGTCCCAGCTTGCCGCTGACAATGGAGTGACTTCAGCTGCTCTGACTCAGGCACTTATCCAGGACTTCATGGCGAATGGCACGTTCCTCGGTAGCAT
>Ga0207136_1052_pt1 | contig 27841 bp, 26 predicted proteins | sample Alteio_BWMinHeat_8_FD_153552 | JGI IMG/M metagenome (GOLD analysis project Ga0207136, IMG submission 153552) | Enriched cells from forest soil in Barre Woods Harvard Forest LTER site, Petersham, Massachusetts, United States -... | ecosystem: Environmental > Terrestrial > Soil > Temperate forest >...
CGCAGAAAAACTTTCTTTCCGATTTTGATGGTGTACGTAGCGGTAGCGCTTCTCATGCCGGTGCTGCCAGCAAACAAGATGGCAGGCGGGCGTTCGCGGGAGAGCATTGTGGGCCATTTGTATGCAGCAATGGGGCCGGACACCGTTTCCGCGAAGGGTCGAGGTGATGACGACCGCTACTTGTCTTCGCGGGACGAGGAAAAGATACAGAAGTCTTTCACGTTACCCGCTGCCGGACACAAGTCGCTCGAAATTGACAATGTGTGGGGATCCATCGAGGTGGTTGCGGACACGACTGACAAAGTGGAGCTGACTGTAGCGCGGACGAACCAAGCCGAGTCGAAAGAAAAGCTGGAGCGGGCGAAGAAGGAAGTGACCTTGGACGTCACGCAAGAAGAAGGGGCGCTCAAGCTGTACGTGAACGGGCCATTCCGCTGTCAGTGCGACGATTGCCGGCATTCGCGCGATGACGAAGGATACCGGGTCAAGATGGATTTCAAGGTACATGTGCCGCGCGATATCGATATCAAGGTGAAAACGGTGAACGAGGGGCGCGTGAAGGTGAGCAACGTCAACGGCAGCTTTGTGGTGCGCAATGTCAACGGGGACATTGAGATGGACAATATGGCGGGGTCGGGCACGGCGCGGACAGTGAATGGACCGGTGATCGTCTCGTTCCGCCAGAATCCTCGCGAGAATTCCGAGTTCAAGACGGTGAACGGAAATGTGGAGCTTCGTTTCGCGCATGATTTGTCCGCCGATTTTCGATTCAAGACGTTCAATGGAGGCATCTACAGCGATTTTCCGGTGACGGCGCTGCCGGTGCACGCGATCCAGGCTGAACACAAAGGCGGAAAGGTCGTTTATCGGGCCGATCGGTTTACGGGAGCGCGCGTGAATGCCGGCGGTCCAGAGATTCAGGTTGAAAATCTAAATGGAGACATTCGTATTCTTGAAAATCATGAATAACCAAACATATTCGTTTCGATCGTTAGTGGCAGGCGCCGCATTGGCCGGAGTGGTATTACTGGCGCCGGGAGCGGGCGCGCAGAGCGGCCCCGACCGCGTGTCGGTGAATCTAAGCGACCCAGGACGGCCTGCCTTCATTAAGGCCAGCATGGTGAACGGCGGCATCACTGTGAAGGCGTACGACGGCAAAGAAGTGATTGTCGAAGCGCGGACGAGGAATGAGGAGAGGGAGAAACCCTCCGGCGGACCGAAGCGCATAAATGTCTCGACCACGGGCCTCTCGATTGAAGAAGAAAACAATGAAGTGCGCATCAACACGGAGTCTTACGCGCGCACGATTGACCTGACGATTTCCGTGCCGGTGCACACCTCGGTAAAGCTGCGGGCTGTGAATGATGGAGACATCACGGTCACGGGCGTGGAAGGCGAGATCGATGTGGACGACGTGAACGGGGCGGTGACACTCAACAACATTTCCGGAAGCGCGGTGGCGCATGCGTTGAACGAGCACGTACACGCGACATTTCTGAAAGTGAATCCCCAAAAACCAATGGCGTTCAGTTCGTTGAACGGAGATATCGACGTAACGTTTCCCGCGGACGTGAAGGCAAACGTAAGCATTCGCTCCGACCGTGGAGATGTATTCAGTGATTTTGACGTACAGCTGCAGGCATCCGCGCCAAAACAGGAAGTGGAAGACGGCCGCGGGAAAGGCGGCAAGTACCGCGTGAAGATCGACAAGACGGTTCACGGAACGATCAACGGCGGCGGCCCGGAATACCAATTCACGAATTTTCAAGGGCAAATCTATATCCGCAGGGCCGGCAGCCCGCGGTAAGGCAAGCTGCTTGTTCTTTCGACTGCGAATCCACCAAGGGAGTATCCAGATCAGTGAAATGATACGACGGTTAGGACTTCTTCTTGGTGGGTTTGGGTTTCAGCGTTTTGATATAGGCATAGCTTAGTTCGAGATACTTCCGCAGCGTTTTCGTGTCCTTCAACAACGAATCAGGAACGGTTACATATTCCTTCATGACGGTGCCGTAGGCTTCAAACAAGGTTGTCTTATACTTCTTCAGAAACTCTTCCCTTACTTTTTCCGGAAGCCTCAGGGCCAGAGTCCCGGAGGGGTTCAAATAGGTGAACATGTGGCCGTTTAACGAGGTGTAGGGGTTAGCGGCGCCCTTTCGCTCGATTTTTGGGTTGGTGGCGAGCAACTTGTCGTAAAGTGCTTGTTTATCGGCAGGAATATTGCATTTTTTCTTTGGGCTCATAGAGCTTCCCTTCCCGCGATAGGTGGGACTTGCTAATAAGCCCAGCGAAGCAGAACCCCGCCAGTGGTGTAGCCTGCGCCAACGGCCACCAGCAAGACGAGATCGCCTTTCTTCAAGCGCCCTTGCGCGACGGCGTCGCGGAGACCGAGCGGAATCGTGCCCGCCGTAGTGTTCCCAAGTTTATCGATGTTGACCATGACTTTGGCATCGTCGACGCCCAGACGTTCCTGCATGGCACGAATAATGCGGAGGTTGGCCTGGTGCGGCACGACGAGCGCGAGATCCTTGCTCGTAAAGCCATTGCGCTCCAGCAAGTTGACGGCGACTTCCGCCATCCGTCGAACGGCATACTTAAAGACCTGCGATCCCTCTTGATGGACGTAATGCATTCGCTTCTCGACGGTCTCGGCAGTCGCGGGATTAAGAGAGCCGCCGCCCGGCATGTACAGATACTGCCCGCCCGATCCATCCACATCGTGAGTGAAATCCAGAATGCCCTCGCCAGACTCAGCGGGCTCGACCAGCACGGCGCCGGCGCCATCGCCGAAAAGCACGCAGGTGGCTCGATCGGTGTAATCGAGTATGGAGGTCATGGTATCGCTGCCTATTACCAAAACTTTTTTGTGAGCGCCCGAGCCGACAAACTGCGCGCCCACCGTGAGCGCATAAGCAAAGCCTGAACACGCCGCGGAAAGATCGAAGCCCCAGGCTTTCTTCGCACCGATGCGGTCCTGCACCAGGCAAGCGGTCGCCGGAAACATCATGTCAGGCGTGACGCTGGCCACGACGATCATGTCGATGTCGGCTGCGTCGGTCTTGGTCTGCGCCAGAAGAGCTTTTGCGGCTTCCGTGGCGAGATGCGAGCTGGCCGTGCCGTGTTCGACGGCATGACGCTCGCGGATGCCCGTGCGCGTGCGAATCCATTCGTCATTGGTCGCCACCATTTTCTCGAGGTCGGCGTTTGTGAGCACTTTTGGGGGAACATAGCCTGCGACGCCCGTGATTTTTGCCGCGATGCGGTGGGACATGTTTCTCCTTGAGAGTTAGCGCAAACCAAGCGAATCCGAAATTCTATGCGATGCGGATGCGGGGTGACAAGGCAAGAGAGTAGGAAACAAGGATACGCGATGACATAGCGGCGGATCGGTACGCAGGGAAGCAGAATACCCGCGAGAAATCATTCCGTGGGCGGGAGAATTTCGTGGCGCCAGGTGAGCGTGGCGGTTTTTTGGAGCATCGCGGAAACGGAGCAATATTTTTGTTCGCTGAGCTCGATGGCGTGTTTCACGGCGGCTTCGTCGAGCGAACCGCGCAGACGATAAAGAATTTCGAGTTTTTTCCATACCGTGGGCGGCTCGGAGGCGCGCTCGCCGGAGCAGATGACTTCAAGAGCCTCAAGTTTCTGTCGTTTTTTCTTGAGGATGCTGACCACATCAGTGGCCGTGCATGCGCCGAGCGCCATGAGGGTGAGCTCCATCGGGCCGGGAGCTTTGTTGGAAGTGCGGTCGGAATCGATGGCAATGGCGTGGCCGGAAGGACTGGTGGCCACAAATTTCTCTTCGCCAATCCACTTTACGGATGCCGTTTGCATTTTGCCTCCATGAGATTTCAAGTCATTCAAGAGTTATAAGGATAGCAGGAGCCGTTTCGATTTGGCTTTGCATGCCCCCGGAGAGGCCTAGGAGAGTTCGCGCTCGTGCAAATGAGGTTAGGATAGGTGGCCTAGCAGGGAGACCAGACGGAGGAGACTTATGCTGATGAGAAAAGAGCAGGTGATGAGGTGGTCAGGACTCGCGCTGTTCGCGCTGATGGCAGTTCTCTGGCCGGGACATGACCGGGCGCGGGCCGCACAGAGCGCGGCGGGGAGCGGAGGGAACGGCCAGCCCTTTGTGATTGAGTACTACTACAAAGCGAAGTGGGGACACGCCGACGAGTTCCTCGCACTATTCAAGAAGAATCATTATCCGGTGTTGAAGAAGGAAGTGGAGCTGGGACGCATGTTGAAAGTGAGCATGGTGGCTCCGCGGTATCACACGACGGAAGACGGCCGCTGGGACTTCCGGGTGACCATCGTGTATAAGAACGCGACAATCGCCAATGACAATTTCGACAGCGCGGCCCTCATCAAACAGCTTTATCCGGATCAGGAAACGTACAAGAAAGAAGAGCAGAGGCGGTTTGAGATTCTCGACGCGCATTGGGATTTGCCGATCAAGGATGTAGATCTCGACACACGGTGAGTCCCTGGAACGCGCGGGCGAGGTGAGCTCCGGAAGAGTCCCAAATTGGAACGATAAGCGACAAATGGGACAGTTTAGGGGCTTCCGCTTTGGACGGCCCTCCTAACTTTTTATAAGCTTCTTGTCAGCTTCGGCCGGCAAGCCACCGGCTTTCTTCAGAGGCGCTTTACCTTCGTGCGAACGCGGCGTCGGCGCTTTTGCATCGGGGCTGCGAGGGGTCCAATCGGACGGCGGAAAAGCGATTCGCCAGAATCGCGGAGATGGAAGTTCAAACTCGACGCCCACTTCTCGCTTGCCCGGCTGATCGAGGCCGAGATTTACCACGCGGCAGACCAGTTCTTCCATGGTTTGCATGTTCTTGATTCCGAGAAGCTGGCCGATTTCGACCGTCAAGGCCAACTGTATAAGCGCTCCGTGCGCATTCACGATGAGGGTGTGAGTCTCTTCCGAGGCCACATTTGTTCCGGGTCCCTCTCTGAGCACGACAATAGGAAGCCTCAGGCACACGCGCTGACTTCGGCGTAAATGCGACATCTTGTTGCCAGCCTGAAGATCGGTAGCGCTCATGGTCGCAGATTCACACCGTTTTTGTTGACAGTTCTAGGGCCAAACTAGAGTGAATCGCTTTTTCCCGAAATAGCACAATCCACATTCCGGTAGAGCAGACGGCGGTCAGACTCCAAGGCCGCACCAAGTCAAATCGCGTCCTCGAATCCCGCTTACTTGCGCGTCAGGTGAAAGACCAGGAGGGTGTCTTTGTCGTCTTGATGCCAGGTCCAGGTTTCCGTTATGTGGTTGGCGTCGTCGAAGCGGATGACGAGGCGGTGTTGATGTCCCGAGGAGGGTGACTTGAGATTTCCCGCGCCTTGAAATTCAAAGAGGAGGTCTTTGACGTCTTCAGAGTCAGGCGTTGCTCGCATGCGGGGTTGATTGTTCGTGGGGCAATAGTGGACGAGAGCAATGGAATCCTGGTCGACGCTGTAGAGCGAGACCATCTCGTCCATACCGGACATGGCAAGCGTCTCCATGACAGCGGTGTTCGAGGCCATTGGTTTGAAGATCGTTTTTACAACCATGCCGTGCTCATCTTTTCCTTCCCACTCGCCCGCAAGTGACAGGAGCTTTTTGAACGCCGCCCCGGAATAGGTAGTGGCGAGAATCGGCGCGGCCGTTATTGAGGCGAAGAGAAACAGAAGCAAGGTGAGTTTGCGGCGGTTCATGAATGCTTGGACGGAGAGAGAGCAAAAAACGATAGCAGCTTCGGTTGAGGTGAGTGGCAGAGCTATGAGTTGCGGGGCGCGGTGCTGGCGACTTCGATGATGGGATTCGGGAGCTGGCGCATCGTACGGACAAAGACTTGCACGATGGCGCCGTCAAACTGCGCGTTGGCGCAGCGCTCAAGCTCGGCGAGGGCTTCGAGAGAGCTCCGGCCTTTTTTGTATGTGCGATCGCTGGTGATCGTGTCGTAGGCATCGGCCACCGCGATGATGCGGGCGCCGAGAGGGATGGCTTCGCCAGAGAGAGCGTCGGGATACCCGGAGCCATCAAAGAATTCGTGGTGATGCAGAACCATCTCGCGAATGCGGGCCAGCGGAGCAAGAGGATCCAGAATCTTGGCGCCGAATCTTACGTGGGACTTCATGGTTTCCCATTCGTCCGGATTGAGCGGGCCGCTTTTGTTTAAGATACCTTCGGGGATGGCGACCTTTCCGATGTCGTGGAGCACGCCTCCAAGGCGAATCTCCTCAATCTCCGCGTCGCTCATATTGAGAGACTCGGCGATGAGCGCGGCGTAGGCCGAAACCTTTTGCGAGTGTCCCTGGGTGTAGTGATCCTTTGCGTCGATGGCGAAAGCGAGAGACGTAACCGTGTCGAGCACGGCCTGAGGCAGGCCTTCGGGCCCGCGCGAGGACGAAGGCACCGTGGGCTTGGTGGTGGGAACCTCGGTGGTGGCGAGCGACTCTGTGAATTGTTTGAGGCGCGAGTAAATCTCTTCAAACGCATCCGGCCCGGTTGCAAAGAGGCGCTTTAGAGTTACGCCGAGGTAGGCTTCGAGCACATCGCGCTTCCATTTTTTCGCTTCATTGGGATCGAAATGATCCGCCGTGGAAACGGCATTTCCACCTTGATGCTTGGACAAATACATGGAAGCGTCGGCGACCTGGATAAGCTCCTGGGGCGAAGAGCCATGCAGCGGGTAGCAGGCGATACCAAAGCTGGCGCTAATGTTTTTTTCGCGTAGAAGTGGATCCGCGGAAACCCAGCCGCGAAGCTTGATCGCAAGCTGCCGGGCATGCTCCATGTTGGTCTCCGGCATCAGGATGACAAATTCGTCGCCGCCATAGCGGGCCACGACATCGGAACGGCGGCAATTCGTTTCGAGGATGTGGCCGACGCGCTGGAGAACGAGGTCCCCTTCGAGGTGACCGTAAAAATCGTTGACGAACTTGAAGCGGTCAAGGTCCATCAATACGAGGGCGAAGGCGCGGCCCGCGCGCGTGGAGCGTTTCCACTCAGCGGAAAGGGCTTCCATGAAAAAGCGATGGGTCTTGACGCCGGTGAGGCCGTCGGTAATGGCCTGTTCCTGAGCCTTCTGAAAGGAGAGTGAGTTGTGCAGAGCACCGGCAATGAGGTCTGCAAGAGTTCGAAGAAGGAGGATCTCTTCTTCAGAAAATTCTACGTGGAAGGAAGATTCGACATACAGCACGCCGTGGAGCTGTTCGGCGTAGAACACGGGGAGGGCGATGGCAGCCGCGGAATCCGCCAAGAGGGGTTTGTGCGGGGACTCAACGGAGTTGGAAGACTGGAAGTCCGCTAGTTGGCCGCTGCGAGCGACATGGCCAATGAGGCCGTTGCCAAGGGGAATGCGGCGGCCGAGAGCGCCGCGGCGAGCACCGGCTTCGGCTTGGACAACGAGCTCGCGCGTCGCGTATTCGAGCACGCTGATGCCGATGTGATCGTAAGTTAGCCCAGCTTCGAGCTGTTCGGCAATTTTGGCGAGCATCTCGTCGGGATTGAGCGTCGCAATGGCGTTGCGAGAAATGGTGTTGAGCAGCGAGAGATGACGCGCCTTGGTACGCTCTTCGTGGAAGAGCCGCGCGTTTTCAATGGCGATACTCGCTTCGCTGGCGAGCACGCGCATGAGCTCAAGGTGCCCTTCGTCAAAGACCCGCTCGTTTTCCGAAAAAACAGCCATGGCGCCTATCGCGTGATCGTAAGCGACGAGCGGAACGCCGCAGAAACAGCCGTTCTGGAGAATGGGCTCGACGCCGAGTTTTTTGACTTCCGCGGCATAGTTTTCGCGGATAAGCACGGGCTGGCGCGTGCGAATAATGTACTCGGTGAGATAGTTCCCGGCCGGCCGGCTGCGCGGAGGCTTCATTGTTCCGCCAGTCACTTCTATTTCGAACTGCATTTCATCGCGAAGAGGGTTGAGCGCGCCGATGTAGAAATTCTCGACGTCAAAGAGGCGGCGAAGCTCTTCCCAAACCTTGCGGAGCAGGTCCTCCTTGTTCAGCGTGGAGCTGAGGGCGCGGCCAATCTCGTTGAGGACGTGAAGCTCTTCAGACCGGCGGGATGTCTGCTGGATGAGATAACTATTTTCGACGGCCATGCCGATTTGGTGGCCGAGAGCGAGGAGCAAGCGGTATTCGGCGGGAGTAAAGCGGCGGCTGTCCGGTGTGCCCAGAAGAAGGACGCCAAAAGCGTGCTCCTTGGCTTGTAAGCTGATGGCCACGATGCTGCGCAAACCTTGCGCGAGAGCGAGTTGGCGGAAACGACGAATGGGCTCTTCCCGCTCGAGGGCAGCGACAGTGTCGTCATTGCGAAGATCGCGGAAACCGAGTAAACCGCCGAGACGCGAGACAAGGCCAACGAGATAATCGTCGAGCCCCTGTTCCTGCGCCGTGCGGCAGAAATTATCACTCAGTCCGACCGCGACGACGGACGTTGGACCCTGCGGGTCTCCATGATGGAGAAAAAGCGCGCCAGCGGGAAGTCGCACAACTCCCAGGACGCGATCGAGTGCCTGAGAGAGCATGCGCTGAATTTCTCCGCCCACAAAACTTGAGGTGGCGAGATTGAGATTGGAGAGCGCCAACATATTGCGCTCGACGCGGCGCTTTTCTTCTTCGTAGAGCGCCATGACCATGAGCATGGCGACGAACGCGGAGGGAACGGCAGCGGCAGTTTGGAAACTGATATCGCGGAAAAACGGAGCGGCACGGAAGAAGGAGAAAGTTACTCCAACGACGGCCCATACGACAAAAGTGGCGGCGAGAAGCCAGTCGGCAAGTGTTTCCTGTCGGCGGCTTTCTTGCCAAAAGATGTAGGCGACGGCGAGAAAAATCGCGGCAGCAGGAAGGATCAGCGGAAAGTTGAACCAACCAAGAGAAACGGCACCGGCCCAAAACACGAGCACGCCGCCGGCTGCGGCAGCAGGGATAGTCCAAAGTTGACGCCCCGCATAAAGCTGGGCGCCAAGAAAGAAAAAGATTCCCGCGGCGGCATAAAGCAATTGATCGAGCGCGGTCTGCAAGGGCCACGAGTGAATGCCCTGGGAGACAGCTGGCCCGATGTAGCTGAGAGCGACCATCGCCCATCCGGCTGTCCAGTAAAGGAGGTAGGGCCGGCGCTTGAGCTGGTAAATGTAGGCGAAGAAGCCGGCCACTAAAGAAGTAGCCGCCAGCAATGCCAGCGCGATGAAGCTCTGGTTGGTCAAGGCCTCGGTCAATTCTCCGTCCCGAACACGGACGGCTCCGTTGCAACGTACAAAAACGGTGAGGCAATTTGTGCGTCAAGAGAAACCTGAAACCTCGACGGTCGCACACGGGGACAGCAGTGCGGCAGCGCGAGGAGGCACCTCGATGCACAATGCCAAGTACCTGTGATTATGGATGATGGAATTTTAAGGAAGCAAGTGTACCGGGGTACCGGTTGCCAAAGAGGCAGCAGGGAGGGGGGTAACGGTTTCCATACAAAGTGGACAAGGAAGCTGGGCGTAGTCGGACACGTCCGTTTTAGACCGCACGAGGGCCAGATTGGACGGAGTTTCGGTGTTTCGCTAAACTGAAAGATTGAAATCAGAACGCAGGACTTTCCGTAAGTATGAGCGAAATGACTAACAAACCACAGGACGGCGTACGCGTACGGTTTGCGCCCTCTCCGACAGGGTATCTCCACGTCGGAGGCGCGCGAACGGCCCTATTTAATTGGCTATTTGCGCGGCGGCAGCACGGCACGATGATCCTGCGGATTGAAGACACCGACGCAGAGCGAAACAAACCGGAGCTGGTGACGGGAATTTTAGATGGGCTGAAATGGCTTGGCGTGGAATGGGATGAAGGCCCGTTTTACCAATCGCAGCGCACGCAACTTTATCTAGATGCCGCCAAAAGGTGCCTTGCGAATGGCACCGCCTTTTTGTGTTACTGCCCTGCGGAAAAGTACGCGGGCGGAGACCACGCGGAACCTGCGCAGGACGAAGAGCCCAAGGGCGGCGGAGCTCGCCGCGTAACGCGCTGCAGTTGCCGTGACGGCAAGCCATCGACGCCAGGTGCGAAGCCGGCGGTGCGTTTCAGAGTGCCTCTCGGCGGAACGACGAAATTCACCGATGTGGTCTTTGGCGAGACGGAATTTTCGAATGACGAAATCGAGGATTTCGTGCTGCTGCGTTCCGGCAAGGGCGACGAAGAGTTCGGCCAGTCCATGTATCAACTGGGCGTGGTGGTAGACGACATCGACATGCGCATCACCCACGTGATTCGCGGCGCTGACCATCTTTCCAATACGCCGAAGCAGGTGTTGCTCTATCGCGCGTTGGGTACAGAGCCCCCTCTTTTCGCGCATCTGCCGCTCATTCTTGGACCGGACAAGAAGCGCCTTTCAAAGCGACACGGCGCCACGGACGTGAATATGTACCGCACCGAAGGATTCCTGCCCGAAGCGTTCCGCAATTTTCTGGCGCTGCTCGGTTGGTCGCCGGGAAACGATGACGAGTATCTGCGTACGAACGAATTGATTGAAAGATTCTCGCTCGAGGGCGTCAGCCGCACCAATGGAGTTTTCGACAAGCCCAAGCTCGAGTGGTTCAACACGCAGTATCTTCAGAAACTTCCCATCGAGGACTTGCTGCCGGAAGTGGAAGCCGAACTGAAGCGCAGCAAATTGTGGAAGGAAGAATGGGCCGCGGGCGTTGCTCCAGGTCCGGATGGAAGAGATCACGCATGGTTTTCGCGCACAGTGGATTTGCTGCGGCCGCGAATCCGTCTGTTGCCGGATTTCTCTTCGTGGTCGCGCGCCTTTTTCAGCGATGATTTTCCGATCGATCCGGCCGCAAAAGAAAAATTCTGGAAGGATCCAAAAGTTCCGGAGCTGCTCGCAAGTCTTGCGGACGCTCTCGCGGCGCTGCCCGAATGGAATCACGACGCTTGCGATCACGCGACGAGAGCCGTGGCGGAAGCGGCGGCCGTGAAAGCCGGATTGCTGATCAATGCCTGCCGCGTGGCGATTGTAGGGCAAGCAGTCGCGCCCCCGCTCTTCGATACCATGGTCGTACTCGGTCAACAGCGCGTCGTAAACCGTTTGCGCAAAGCCTTCGCATAGATTTGGATTGATTTCATGCCTGCGAGTGAGGAAACCGACCGGCAAGAGTCACAATAGTTTGGACAATTCTTCGACAGTCAGACCGGCATCGCGCAAAATACTCTTCAGAACTTTGGGATGAAGAATCTTCGCAGTGTGAAACGGCACCGTGGCGCGCTTCCCTTCCGCGTTCTTATAGATAATATGGCTGCCACTCTGGCGCGCGATGGAAAAGCCAAGCTTTTCCAGGACGGAACATATCTCGCGGGCGCTCAGGCGAGGGAGCTTGGGCATCAGACTGCAATTTCAACGGTTGAGAGACTCACAGAAACTTGAGGAATCTCTTCGCCATCGGCAATCCGGTCTTCAATGTGCAAACGGACGGCGTCTTTGATGTTCTCGACGGCCTCTTCGTAGGTGTCGCCCTGGCTGTAGCAGCCCTGCAAGGCCGGACAGGAAACGAAGTACCCATCGGCATCTCCTTCGATAACGATGGGAAGAGTAATGTTTTTCATGACTAAAGTGATTATAGGTCCGTCGGCATCGAGTGCAAAACAGAATTTCTTGGAGCGCACGCCCCGGTTATTCGTCGCGCAAGGCCACGACGGGATCCACGCGGGCCGCGCGCTGCGCCGGGATCACGCATGCGGCGAGAGCCACAACAATTAACGCCGCCGCCGTCCCTGCATAAACAAGCGGAGCCACTGGCGTCACACCAAACAACAAAGTCCGTAGCAATATCCCCAGAATTCCCGCCAGCGCCGCACCCGCAATCAATCCGACCGCGCTCAGTTTCAATCCCCGTCCCAAAATCATCCGAGTAACATCTCCCGGCTCTGCCCCCAAAGCCATCCGCACGCCGATTTCGCGCGTCCGTTGCGCGACGGAGTAAGCCAGCACACCGTACACGCCGATACACGCCAAAACCAGCGCCAGCCCCGCGAAAATCCCCAGCAACATCATCGGACGCGCCCGGTCGGCAACGTTTTCCTCCATAAGCTGATCCATGGTGCGAATCAGGGCCACAGGCCGCTCGCTATCCACGGCCCAAACCGCGCCGCGCAACGCGTTGACCACGCTCGCAGGATCCTGCGCGGTTCTCGCAATCAGAAAATACGGCGATGGGTTATCCACCTGATTCACCGGCACGTAGACCGCCGGCTTCATGTCCAGCAAAAGTCCCCGCTCGCGAATGTCTTTCACGACTCCCACCACGGTTCGCCACGGCTCTTTAGAGCCCGTGAGCTTCAGACGTTTTCCAACGGGATCCACGCCGGGCCAATGACGCTTCGCCAGGAATTCGTTGATGACGACAACCGGCTGGCTGGACTCAATATCGCGATCCTCCAGAAGCCGCCCTTCCTGAAGGGTTCCGCCGATAGTCTCGAGATACCCCGCCGTCACTTCGCGATAGAGCGCGTCGTTGTCTTGCCCCGGCAAAGTGGGCGGCGCGCCCTCGATGGCGTAGCCTTCCGTGTCGCCGATCGAAGTGAACGGTACGTCCGAGCCAAAGCCGACGCTCTTTACGCCGGGAAGCGTTCGCGTGCGATCCAGAACGTCTCGATAAAACGCGCGAATCTTTTCGTTGCTGTTGTATTTTTTGTCAGGCAGCGGCACGCCCATGGTCAGAAGATGGTCAGAGCGAAAACCCAAATCGACGCGGCGCAGATTCCATAGCGTCTCAATCATCAAAGCTGCGCCCACTAGAAGCGCAAAGGCCATTGCGAATTGCGCCACCACAAGAGTATCCCGTAGCCGCACACCGCCTCGAGACTCGCCGGCTCGCCCGCCTTCCTTAAGCGATTCCTGCAAAGAAACATCCGTCGCACGCAGAGCGGGCACCAGTCCAAAAAATACTCCGGCTAAAATCGAGATGGTAGCCGTAAACAACAGCACCGGCGCGTTCAAAGCAAAGCCATCGCCAGCAATTTGCGAAGGCACCAGGTTCTTGAAGACGCCCCAGCAAAGCCTCCCAACAAGGAGACCCGCAACTCCTCCACCGATTGACAGCAACAAGCTTTCCGTAACAAGCTGTGCGGCGATTTGCGCACGGCTCGCACCCAAAGCGATGCGCACCGCAATTTCCCGCCGGCGCCCCGCCGCCCGGGCCAAGAGAAGATTTGCTAGGTTCGAGCAAGCAATAAGAAGAACAAGTACGGCGGCGATTTGCAGTACCCACAGGCCCGTCGCGGTGTCCCCGGCAAATTGTTCGCGAATGGGAACGACCACAGCCCCAATATTTGTGTTGGAGTCGGGATACTGCAGCTGCAGGCGCTTGGCGATCACTTCCACGTCACGCTGCGCTCGCTCCCGCGTGACGCCGGGCTTCATGCGCGCGACGACTTCCAGGTTGTGACGAGTTCGCCGCGCAAGATCCTCGGGCGTGAAAGAAGCCGGCTGCCAATAGTCGGTTGCATTGTCTGGAAAGAAGAACCCGCGAGGCATCACTCCCACGACCGTTGTGGCCTCGTCGTCCATCAAGATGGTACGCCCGAGGACAGCAGGGTTGCCGCCAAAGCGCCGCTGCCAGAGGGCGTAGCTGAGTACCACGACCTTGCGCTTGGCAGCATCCTCTTCGGCGGTAAAGGGCCGCCCAATGGCAGGCTGAACGCCGAGAACATCGAAAAAGTTGGGTGTGACGCGCCGCCCAAGCGCCTGTTCCGGCGCCTCATCCCCGTTGAAGGAGGCATTGGCGTAGCGGATTGCCACCACATCCGTAAAGACCTGGTTCTGCGCCCGCCAGTCCACGTAATCGGCCGCCGACAGATTGTTCTGCGGGAAGCCCACGTAGGAAGCGTCTTCCCAGAGCATCACCAGCTGCCCCGGATCGGCATAGGGCAGGGGGCGCAGAAGCACCCCCTCCACCGCGCTGAAAATAGCCGTGTTGGCGCCGATTCCGAAAGCCAGAGCAGCCAACGCAGTGGCGAAAAAACCGGGATTGCGCTTGAATTGGCGAAACGCGGATCGTACGTAGGCGTAGAGGTTCATGTCGTAGAAGACGCTAGAGCGGCGAAAAGGTTCCTCAAATTCTGGTATTGAGCCGGTTTCAGGTAACGGCGTTAATCAAGACTTAGCCGAAAGCTGACGATAAGAGCGCGTCGGCTTGGACGCATCATGCCGCTTTCTAGCTGGTAGAAGTCAGAATTCCGGGTTGCTCAAGGGTGCTGGATGCAAGCCGTCTTCGCAATCGCCACTGAACGAAATATGCCAGCGATGTGGAGGCGCCGAGTACCAACCACAGGCTTCCAAACACAGCCGGAATTAACCAGAGGGGGAATTCTGTGCGCGCACATTGGCCGATACCCAGAACGACCGCCCAGATTCCGCCGAAGGCCAATGCTGGAAGTGAAACCATAACTTCCCACAATCTGATCTTCGGCAGCAGAATCTTGTGTCTTGAAAAGAGCAAAGCCTCGAAGCTACGACCAGCCAGCCACCAGAAGAATATGCCGACGATCGGCCAGCTTAGGTCACGCCACGCCCACATAAACATGCCTCTTGGAATCCATTCGCTATGCGACGGGCTAAGAATTGCGTACGACTAGTCTGGCAAGCCACCCGGCAGGTTTAGTGCTGCAACAGCCCACTCCCTGGCTTCCACAAGTTTTATTCGCCGTTGTACGTCAGCATCCGAAAGGTCGAACGGACGTAATTTAGGAGTGACCATATTTCTCGAAACCAAATCATGTGAGATGCCATACTCCCGCAACGATGCTCGAACTTCACCGACCAACATCGGGTGCATTGGCCAGAGGATCACGGCGCATAAGAAAAGCTGAGCAAACGGAAATATCCAGCGGAGAGGAGGTACGCGTGTCTCTAGTGTCATAGAAGTTTCTGCAGTCTAGCTTTTTTTCCCTGCAGTCCACAATTAGGAAGCTAATCTTTGGCAGGCCGCATAATTATAAACTAGATAGATATATATGTTTTTAATTAACACTCAGTGCATTGCGAGAGGTCGTCAGCATCAATGGAACCCAGCCCAGTCCAACGTTTACTTGGACGAGGCTTTGGAATTGTCGATTTGTTTCTCGATTTTCTTGTGCAAAATGGAAACGCCGACCGTTGGATTGTCGCGTGTACCAGAAATGGAAATAGGGATGACCGCACCGGCCCCGTCCTTCTTGAAAAATGGATCGAGGGCTTTTAGAAAAAAAGACTTTGTCCCGGTGACGGTTTGAGAGAGCCTCGCCTGAAGCCGAAGGTGTCCGTTCAAATCGATTTCGCCTCCCTGGATTTGATAAGTACCGGCGAGGTCGATGGTCGCCCCTGGAACGCCGAACGCCAAATTGGAGAAAGTGATAACGCCTTTTTCCAGATGGAATTTGCCGCGGAGATCGGAGACCGCGCTTCCCGCATCGTCGTCGCTCGGCTTGCCTTCGCCGTGCCGGCTGAGAGACTCAAGTTTTCCTCGTACCTCCGCGCTGGTCCACCGCGCATCTTCAATGCCAATCTGGCCGTCGAGAATCATCTTGTTCGGGATTTTTTCTTTCCCAGGAGGAAGAATCAGTTTTGCTTTGATCTTTACAGGCCCGCTCAAGATGGGTTTGTCGGAATTCATAGCGAGGCTGAGAATGTCCTGAATGCGCGCGTTGGGAGCCCCGATGTCGAGGACAATCCTGTGCCCAATGTGGCCGGGCTCGTTGATGACGCTGCCTTCCGCAATGATAAGCGAGCGGATAAGGGTGGCGCGCACGGGATGAAGGAGCGTATCCCCGTTGGTGCCGTCGACCGTGGCCGAGTATTCGGTGTGCAGCGGCACAGGTTTGCCAATTTTGTCGAGAGAGAAATCCGGCGTGTCCGTCTCGCCTTCCACTTGAAGCTGCGCTATTTCGCCGTTGTACTTTCCTTTCGAGGACAAAATGCCCGCAATGCCGGGGAAGGGCCCAAGATCGGCGTCGGTGAATCTGTACGTACCGGAAACAGGCGTGGCGCTGGGCTCATCGAGGTCCCAGGGGCCGAAGTCGCCGGTGGTGTCGATTTCCCCTTTGGGTTTCGCGTTCGTCAGTTTCCCATGGAAATGAAAGGGCTTGTCCAGGCTTGCGGAAGTGAAATCGAGATCGTGAATGTCCCATTCCAGCGGTTCTTTTTTTGGTTTCCCCGGATCCGGTTCCCTCGGGAGCGTAATAAGAACCGTGTTCTTGCAAATGACCTCATCGATGATCAAGGAAGAGATCACGTTGTTTGGTTTCTCCTCCTCTTTGGGTCTCGGAATCGGTTTTTCTCCCCGAGACGGAACGGTGATGGTCATGTTCTCGATCCGCGCTGTGGAGATGTGCCGCGGCAGGCGGAGAATGGCGAGCACACCAAGGCCGAACGTGAGTTTGTCGATGTGAATGAGCGGAGGAACGTCGGTGCGACCGTCGAAGTGAATCGTCAGGTCTTCGCCAGTAACGCTAAGCTCCGGGAATCCGCTGACGCGAATTGTTGCTAACTCCACACGACTATGAAAATGTTTGCTCAGCGAACGGATGACCCCGAGGCGCACAAAGTCGTCCATGTGCCGCGCATGCCAGTAGAAAATCCCTCCGGCCGCTGCGATCAACACCAGAAGAAAGCCAGTTATGACAAGCCACTTTCGGGAAGGCTTTCGAGTGTCCGCCATTGTAGGAAGATTGTCCCAGAAATGACTTGGGTGTGTAGTCGGGTAAAGGCTGTAGGAGGTCAAATCTCGGAGCTGAGAAACGAGCTGCGCGGTAACAGCGCGTCATTGGTTCCCCGGCTTTATCGTCAAGAGAACTTATTTCGAAGGAAAAAGCTCCGGGTGTACGGGCTTGCCAGCCGCTGCGGCGACGTTGAACGAAGCATCGAGTGTAAGAGTGACCGGAGGCAAGCAGATTTCCGTGCTGCAGGCCTGGTAGCGCAGCTTGAGCGGGATGTGTTGCGCACCGAGAGGAGCGTTCTGGAGCGCGGTGACCGGGAGACGGAGCGTGATGGTGTCTTCGTAGACGTTTAGCGGCTTCTTGGAAAACGTGAAGGAATGCAGCGCACCTTTGGGATAGGAAACATCGCCCAATTGAAAGCCGGCGGGAGCATCGGCACGAAGATCTGTGGCGATGAGATAGTCTTCGGATTTTTCGCGGGCATTGATGTGGAATCCTGGGCGGATTTTCAGCACCGCCGCAATTTGAAACGCGCTGCCTCGGCCAACCGGATCAAGCGAAACATAAATTGTGGGAGCGACGACGTCCTTTGGAGAAGGAACCTGTTGCGGCGCAGAGGGCAATGCCGCCACAACCACCAGAAGCAGGACGCCAGCTAGCATGCCGACAACGAATTTCATAGTTTGACCTGAGTGCCGAGTTGCTGAGAAACAACGCGGTTCATCACTGCAAAAAGGTCTTCGCCCGTTTTTTCGAGCACGAAACCGTTCTTCGTTTCCGACCAACCCAGCTTGAACGAAGTGGAAAGAGCGGAAATCCAGATTTCGCGTATCGGTGTATTCGGAGAAACAACGAACTTCACTTCCTCCGGCTCCTCAAAGATCACTTCGAGCTTCCCACTTTCACCTTCCACGTCGAAATCATGCTCGTCCGCAACCACAAGCAAGCGTTTCTTGAGTTCCGCAAAGGCAGCGTCAGCTTTTCTCTGAAAATCTTTTTCTTCCAGCATAGTCGTTTAGAGTGAGTAGTAAGTAGCGAGTAGTGGGTAGTGGGTAGTTAAAAGCCAGAGCCCTCACTTCGAAAGTTTACCACGGAGCGCGAAAATCATTTTGCTGATCTCTTTTGCCATTTGCATCGACGCTTCGATGTCGTTCGGCTGAATGAGATGAAGCCTGACGGCGATCAAGAGGTGTGTTTCGAGTTCCTTGACCGAACCATTGGCGATCAATAGGAAGCGAATGAATTCCCCAGCATGCCAGCGCCCGAATCCCTCGGCGATATTTGCCGGAACAGACCCAGCGGCGCGACGAAGTTGTGAAGAAAGGCAGTGTTGTTCATTGATTGGCAGTTTGACGACGATCTTATAGGTCATCTCGACCAAGTCCATCGATTTTTGCCACACTACGAGATCTCGATAGCTTTCGATTTTCTTTCTTGGTGGAACCGATGGCAATGCCCGCCCCTCCCCTTGTGGAAGGGTCCTACTCACTACTTACTATTCACTACTCATTAAATTATCAGAGTTGCGATTCGATCGCTTTGTTCATTTCGTCTTCGCTGATCATGCCGGTGACGCGCTTGATCTGCTTGCCGTCGCGGGAGATGAGGATGCTGGTGGGGTAGCCAAAGAGGCCGCCGAATTTATCGGCAGCATCATCATTGCCGATTAGGATCTGATAGCTCATCGGCAGCTTTTGGCCGTTGACGTCGAAACGCTCTTTGCTGACGAACGGTGCAACGACACTTTTGCCTTCCTCGTCTAGAGCGATGCCGAGGAGAACGAATCCCCTGGGGCCGTACTTCTGCTGCATTTCAATGAGCCACGGAATTTCCACGCGGCACGGTTCGCACCACGTGGCCCAAAAATTCACCAGGACCACTTTGCCCTTGTACTCGCTGAGGGAGACATCTTTTCCGTCGAGGTCCTTGAGCGTGAGCTCGGGTTCGGGCAAATCGGCCTTCGGGTTCTCGCCGTTCGGATCATCACCCTTCACGGCGACATTGCCGGGGACTCCGGTTTTTGATTTGATGCGGGTGGCCTTGTCCGCAAAGTAGGTGCCGGCAACCAGGGCCAGCACGGTAGCAACGACCAACAGCGTTTTCATCTTCCATTCCTCAATTCAATTATACCCGAATGCGAATTCCTCGCGCTGGGGCGGGAAGAAACGCAGGCCGTTTATTTCACGCCCGTCAAAGATTTTTCCAGCCATAGCACTGCGTCGTTCAAAAAGCTCAGCTTGCCCGCCAGCCAGGTCAGCTTATTGACGAAGACGAGCCCGCCCACGAAGAGCAGCAAAGCGCCGCTAAGTAGTTCGACGGCGTGGAGATACTTTCGGAAGCGCTGATAAAACTTGAGAAATTGCCCAATGCCGAGAGCCGTCAGCAAGAATGGCACTGCCAAGCCCGCGGAATAAACGGCGAGAAGCAGAATCCCACGCGCAATAGTGTCGCTGGCCGCAGCCAGCGCAAGCACCGTGGCGAGTATTGGCCCAATGCAAGGTGTCCAACCAAAAGCGAACGCGAAGCCGAGGAAGAAGCCGCTGAAGAGGCCCGGTTTCGTGTTGGTGCTGCGCAGGTGCACATCGCGGTTGAGCCACTTTGCGAGAGCCGGACCAAAGAAACCAATGAGTGAAAGCGAGAAAAAGTGGACCCAGCCGAGGCCGAAAAAGAGCGGCCCATGATGAAGTATCGCAGCAACGCCCAAAACGACGAGGAGTGAGCCCAAGATCAAGCCGGTGCGAAAGGTGAGTTTCACTAGCGCGCCAACCAGATGCAAGCCGAACAGCAAAATCAGGGCGCCTGCAATAGGTGCGAGCATTCCACGATTTTTCAGGAGAAAAGTGCCGACGGCGCTCGCCGAAGCGCCGAATGAAATGAAAACCACAGAGAACCCAACGACGAAGGAAAGCGCGGAAGCGAAAAGGCCGCCGCGCGGCTGCTGGCCCTGACGCAATTGCTCCATGCCGATGCCGGAAAGCATCGAAATGTAGCCCGGAACAAGAGGAAGCACGCAGGGCGAGAGAAACGAAACCAATCCGGCGATAAACGCTGCTGCTAAAGAAACGTCAGTCATCTATTTTGGACCTAATTTTTATGAACGCGAGATGGTCGTAGATTCCGATCTTGAATTGCGTTACTGGCACTAGACCCACCGCGCGGCGCGGTTATTCCAGTTTGAGCAGCTGATTCGTTTCTTGCTTGGACTTCTCTAATTCTCCCACAAAGACGGGAAAAGCGCGTCAATCGTTAGCACGAGGACAGTCCGCAGCAACTTCATTAGACGCGTGAGGGCCGCATTCGATGCGTGCGGCATGGTACGGGCGACAGATGATAGGTTTCGCCGACGTGCTGAAAAGTTTCGATCGGCGGCGATGTCCGTAAGTGATAGATAGTAAATACTTTGCATGGTACGCGGTTGGCAAGGCGGTTGCCATGTGACAAGTGGGCGCATTCAGGGCGCCCGGCAGGTCAGGGCAGGTGGCTATGCAGTGGACTCCGAATAAAGTGACGGCACTTCGCGTGGCAGTGGGATTTGCCGCGGTGAGTTTGTTTGGGCGCGGGCCGTGGGCGAATCTTGCGGCGGTCTTGCTTACGGTAACGACGATCGCGCTGGACGCTTTGGATGGGCACATCGCGCGGCGAAAGAATCTGGCGACCCCGGTCGGGGCGCAACTCGATATTCTCGGCGACCGCATGATCGAAAACGTGTACTTCACGTATTTCGCGGTGGTCGGAATGGTGTCGCTGTGGCTTCCGGTTTTCTTTTTTGCGCGGGGAGCGGCGACGGATTTCTTGCGCGGGCTGGCCATGCGCGCGGGACACTCCGGGTGGGGCGCGAACGCGATGCTGCAGACGTGGTGGGGCCGGGCGCTGGTCGCCTCGCGCTGGAGCCGCGGTTTGTACGCGGGAATGAAGTGCATGTGCTTTTGCTACCTTGGACTGGAATTGGCGCTGACGCGCGGACCCGTGGCGCTGCTGGGAGAAATGACGACGGACTTGCACGCGTTGATTCGTGTCGGCGCTCACGTGCTGACGTGGATGACGGCAGCGTTCTGTCTGTTGCGTGGATTGCCGGTGCTGGCAGAGGGGTGGCGCTTTGTTTCGAGCGTGGGCCCAGTGCGCAGGGTGAAGCGAGTTGCGCAGGGGGCGATGTGACGGCGCATAAGGAGGTATTTGAGGTAAAGGAAGTCAGCGAAGTAAAGGAGAAGAACAAAGGTGTCGCTGCGTTTTTTGATTTAGATGGAACGCTGATGCCGATGCCGTCGTTGGAGAAGACGTTTTATTTGTTGCTGCGCTATCGGAAGCTGATCGGGATTCGGAATTGTTTTTTGTGGTTGAGAGAAGCTGCGCGACTCATGCCGCGAGGGATCAATCAGATCATGCACGCAAACAAGATGTACCTACGAGGCATTTCTGTTGATAAAAAAGACTCACTCATGGCTCCGTCGTTTTATCCGGAGGCGATTGAAAACATGGCGTGGCATGCGGAACGCGGACATTTGATTGTGATTGTGAGTGGGACGCTGGAGCCGTTGGCGGAGCGAGCGGCGCGCGGGCTGGAAGCTGAGGTTGATCGACGCGGATTGGCAACCGAGATTCGCGTGTGCGCTACGCGGCTGGAAGAGAAAAACGAAAGATGGACCGGACGAATTGTGGGAGAGGCCATGCTTGGCGAGGCGAAGGCGCGGGCTGTCAGGCGAATCGCGGCGGAGGCGGATTTGGATCTCCAGCGATGCTTCGCGTATGGAGACAGTTCGAGTGACAAGTGGATGCTCGAAGCAGTCGGAAAACCCGCGGCGGTCAATCCATCGAACGATTTGGCACGGGTTGCTCGGAGGAATGATTGGACGGTTTTGCGGTGGGGAAAGGAAAGGAATTTTACACAGAGTGCACGGAGAGCACAGAGGGTAGAGAGAACAGATGAGAGTGACCATGAGGTGCAGGTGGCGCGTGCTAAGGCGGGGTTTAGTGGATGAGTAACGTTCAGAGAAACGAATACAAAGGGAGGGAGTTCGTGATCGCCTGGCGCGACGGCGCGCTGCAGGCCGGTGAGAGCATCACTGGCGTCGCAGCCACCGAACAAAAGAGACAGAATCTTGGTGCACTCGCCCGGCGGGAATTGGCGGCGGCATGGGCCGCTTGCGGAATCTTCGAGTGTGTCGCATTCGGGTACTTGGGAGTTTCGAGCGCGTTGATACTTTTGTTTGCGGAGAACTTGGCGCATCCGGTGCGATTGATCGGTGTGCAGGCGTTGGTGGCTGCGGTGATTCTGGTTTTGTGCAGAACTGAGGCGCGGGTTTCTGGTCGTGAATGGGTTAGTGAGGGAGCTGGAAAAACAGGCAAGAGTGTCTGTTCTACCGTGATGCAGAAGCTTTTTCATTTTTGGAGGCATTGGTATCCGCATTTGTATTTTTTGTTTTGCTTTGAGGAGCTGGGGCGGCTGGCGCATTTGGTACAGCCGGGGTGGCAGGATACAAAGCTGATTGCTTTCGATCATTGGCTGACGGGAGTGCACCCGACCGTGTGGCTCGAGCGGTTCGCGACGCCGGGGCGGAATGATCTTATGCAGTTTGTTTATTTGACGTACTTTATATATTTGCTGGCGGTTGGCGGTGTTTTGTATTACCGGCGAGATTGGCGCGGGTATTGGTCGGTGATGACGTATTCGGCGGTGGGGTACGCGATTGGGTATGTGATTGCGATTTGCTTTCCGATTGAGAGCCCGTGGTTTTCGATGGCTGGGGCGTGGCATGGGGAGTTGCGTGGCGGTGCGGCGACTTCCTTCATTAATTTCATTGAGCACTATGGGCGAGTGCGCGGGGCGGCGTTTCCCTCGGAGCATGTGGCTGGGGCAGTGGCGGCGACTTGGGGGGCTTGGCGGCACCGGAGGTGGCTGTTCTGGGTGATGCTGCCACTGGTGGCGTGCATGTGCGTGTCGACGATTTGGGGGCGATATCATTATGTGGCCGACGTGTTCGCAGGGATGATTACCGGGACGCTTGGCTATGTCATTGGTGCTTGGCTGATGGGACGACGGCTGCTACGACCGGAGGAGCGCCGGCTGAGGGCAGTGGCGTTTGAGGAGAGCACTGGCTGAAGTATGTGCGACCCCTCCCCCCGTGTTTTGCGTAAACGTTCATTCAAAGACGAATAAAGTCCTTTGTTTTGACACACTTTTATAAATGTTCATTCTAGAGGTACTTAGAATTGCACTGAAATTGTGCAAATTCGAGGATGTGGATGGTGCGAGCCAGCCTATAGGTTGAGATTGGGGAACGGAGCGTGGGGATTTTAACACAGAGCGCACAGAATCACGGGGGGCACGAAGAACCCAGGTCAACGGCGAGGGATCTCCACAGCCCTAAAAGAAAAGAGCGGCAGGATAGCTGCCGCTCTGGGGAAAGTATGCTTTTACCCAGAAACGAGAATAGCAGATGTTATCGCGGGCGTCAAGACCATTCGCATGTATCATTTAATCGTTTAAATAGAACTAGTTAGCGGAGGACGGCGATTTTGCGGGTGAGCGTGTTCAAAGGCATGCGCGAACTGAAGGAGGGATTTCTCCTGCCAGTCGTGGCCGATGATTTGGAGGCCGACCGGCAAGCCGGAGGTTGTGAAACCGCACGGCACTGAAATGGCCGGCAACTCGGCAAAGTTTGCCGGGCGGTTCAGCCGCAACAATGCGGCCCTGACCTTTTCACTTTCTCCGTTGACCGAGACTTCTTCGACACCGATCCCCGTGGCGGCGAACGGAGTACTGGGCGTCACGATGGCGTCAAGCAATCCTACGAAATCCGAACGATGATCGAAGAGAGAAATCCAGGCAGTGGGGCGCGCAGCAAAGGCCGCGATGTAATCGGTCGCGCGAATTTCCGTACCCATTTCCAATCTTGTACGCACGTCTTCGCCGTATTCCGCGGAGCGAGAGGGAAACCAACCGGAGCTTTGGTGGAAGGCAGTCGCTTCCGCCAAGGCGATGTTTGTACTTGGTTCCGTCCAGCCGTGCACGGCAGGCGCGCGATACTCGTGCAGACAGATGATCCCACCTTTTGGTGCGGCCAGAGCCTTCATGAGAATCTTGCGGACCTCGTCATCAATGCGACTCCAAAAGTAGTCTGGCAGTCCCAAGTGGATGGGCCGGTGAAGCTTTTTCCGAATTTCGTTTACGCCCTGAAAACTGAAAGGGTAGGGAACTTTGCTGGCTGACCCGTCGAGGTAACCGCCCGAAGTGATCGCCCGAAGAATCAAAGCGGCATCCACGACGTTTCGAGCCAGGGGGCCGACGTGATCCAGCGATTTCGAAAGGGGGACGACCCCTTGCGTGGAGACACGACGAAAATGGGGTTTGAGACCCACAATGCCGCAAAGGGCCGAGGGAATACGGATGGAACCGCCGGTATCGGTGCCGATGCTGCCATAGCAGAGGCCGGCGGAGACGGCGGAAGCGGAGCCACCGCTGGAGCCTCCGGGAATGCGCGCGAGATCCCAGGGATTGCGGACGGGGCCATAGTGTGGGTTGTTGCTGGTGACGCCGTAGGCGAACTCGTGCATGTTGGTCTTGCCGAGGATGACGGCGCCCGCATTTTTGAGTTGTCCAACGACAGCGGCATTTTCCGTGGGGATGAAATCCTTCAAGACTTTTGAGCCGGCGGTCGTGCGAATGCCTGCGGTGTAGATGTTGTCTTTCAGCGAAATCGGAATGCCATGAAGCGGGCCGCGGTCGCGATAGCCTTTGCGGCCGCGAGGAGCGAAGAGCTCGGCTTCGGCTTTTTTGGCTTGGGCGAGGGCCAGTTCGGTAGTCACGGTGATGTAGGCGTTCATTTTGGGATTTAGTTGCTCGATGCGAGCGAGGATGAGCTTTGTGAGTTCGAGGGGCGAGAGACTGCGCTTGCGGAAGAGGCGGGCGATTTCTTCGATGGAGGCGAAGGCCAGGTCGGTGTCGGTTGTGGGGGGCATGGGAGATGGGATGGAATGGGGAATTTAGCACACCCATTGAGGGCGGAGCCACTGGCGCTTCGGTGGCGGCAGGAGTGGGTTGAGGTCGCGGTGGTAACCGAGGCGGCCGTTTTTTCGCCAGCGGCAGTGACATGTGGAGCGCGGCGGCTTGGCGCCGCTTTACGGTCTAAGCCGCACCACCAAATCACCTTCGCAGCCAAAAATCTCCTCAACACCAACTCCAGAGCAGTGATCTAAACTACCCCCTGGGTGCGAATTAAAGTGCCGAATAAATCATCTGTACGAACATGTCGCTGCCGAGCATGCCGTGACCCCACACAGGGTCCAAATCGGCCAAAGGTTTGCTCGCCGCTATTTCGCCCGCCGATTTGCCGGCGGTCTTCAGTTTTTGCACGCGATCGCGCGCCACAACCAGCATGTCCCGATACTTGGTCAGATCGGCTTTGTTGCCCAGCGGGCCATGCCCCGGAACGATCTTGGTGTTGTTGCCGGCCAAGGGCAGAACTTTGTCAGCGGCGACAATCATCCCGTCGATTTTTCCGCCTGTGCTGGCGTCGATGACCGGGTAAAAGCCGTTAAAAAAAGTATCGCCCATGTGAATCACGTTGGCCTTCTGGAAGTGAATGTAGATGTCCGTGTCGGTATGCGCCGGCTGGAAATATTGCAGCATCACGATTTCACCGTTGGTCTGCATTTTTTGGCTGGTGCTGAATGTCTGCTGCGGCAAAGCATCCGCAGGCGATGCCGGAAAGTGCAAACCGAAAAGTGCACTGTCGTGTGGCTCTGCCATGCGCGTCTTGGTGTTTTCGTGGGCCAGCACTGTGGCGCCCGCGGCGTGCAGATTGGCGTTATTGTCCGTGTGGTCGACATGCCAGTGCGTGTCGATCACCGTCTTCAGCGGCGCATTGCCCAGCCCATCGAGCGTTTCTTTCAACTTCGGCCAGGCCGGCATAAGAAACGTGTCGACCACGATTTTGCCGTCAGGCCCGTTCAACACCACAACATTTCCCCCAGGCCCGGAAAGTAACGTGAGATTTTCCGCCAGCGGTTGCGATTGGATAGGTGCACTACCCATCTGCGCCCGCATGGCCGCCAGAGAGTCAGCTGGAGGCGTTGAGGCCTTCTGCCGGAGGCCAGGAACGCCGGCGCTCAAAAGACTTACAGGAAAAAGTTGCGCCAGCAACGCGCTTCCCGCAAACCCGGCGTAATTCCGCAACATTTCGCGCCGTGTGCTTTGCTTCTCCAAAAATTTCGGGCTCATCTTTTTCGCCTTTCCAATGTGAATACGTGCCTGACATTCTAGAAGGTAAGCAGCAGAGCGTCGCCGATATTTCCGTCACTGTTTCAAGTAACGAAGCGCAACACATCCTGATTTAAATGGCTTTGACTCAATCAGTTTCAATTGCAATTTCTCGGGCAGGCTGACGCCCTCCATCAGTCGTCTGCCTTCTCCAACAATGGTTGGCATAACGACAAAACGATATTCGTCAATCAGGCCAAGCTCCATTAGTTGTGAAGGAACATCTACACCGCCGGCCAAAATATTTTTGCCCTGTTCTTGCTTCAGTTTAAGTATTTCGTCGCGAAGGTTCGTACGAACAATTCTCGTATTTTCATCTTCAGCGCTGGCCAACGATCGTGAAAAAACAATCTTCTTCTTGGAGACAAAGGTTTGAGCAAATTCGATATCCGCTTTTGTCTCGGACTGGCTTTTTGCGATATCAGGCCAATAAGGAACCATCAATTGATAGGTTTTACGCCCATAGACGAGCAGGTCAAAATCTCGCAAGAGGTGCGTGTAATGTTCAAGTACTTCGTCATCGGGAGGGGGGTTGAATTTGGTATGGTCGCAGCAGCCATCCAGGGTAAGGTTGATTGCGTACGTTACATTTCTCATTTGATTTCCTTTTAAGTTTTGATCTTCCTGAAATTCAGTTTGTTTTAAGTTTAACCTGACGAAGACCGCCCGAAGCCCCCCTCGTTTTTGACCAAAAACTTCGACAGGGGCACTTCCGCGTTGATTAGTGGAACGTTTACTTTCTTCGATTCATACTTCCTTCGCACTGCGTGATTATTTCCCCGTGTTGTCTTTCGTTGTTCTGCCGCGTACTCTAGCTAGGTTTCGGTTGTTCCGCTAACGGGAAAGTGGCGATAGATGTCGGAAAAGGGTCAAGCTCAGAAATCCATGTTCTCCGTGCAGAATATGGAAGAACTGCGCGGTCTCTACGACAGCGATACGCCCGTGCTGGCCTATGACTTCAAGAGGCGGATGGTGGAGGGCTGGACGCCGGAGCACAGTCACCACCGCGGGCAACTCGTCGCACTGACGCAGGGTTTGCTCATCGTGGAAACAGGAAACGAACGATGGATGTTTCCCTCCCAACGTTGCGCATGGACTCCACCCAATTGTAAGCACGCGGCGCGTTCTGTCGGAGGCGCTGCCGGCTCGATGGTCGACTTGTCTCCGGAGATGTGCCGCGGACTACCCAAGACGCCCTGCGTGTTCAACACATCGGAGCTAATGTTCGCCATAGTTCATCGAATGGTCGGTTGGGACCTCCACCAACCGCTCAACGCGACGAAGAAGCACTTAATCACGGTGCTTCGTGATGAGATTCGACAGCCTGACCGGCAGTCCTTGCGTTTGACTATACCTAGAGAAGAAAGACTGGCCAGAGTTGCGGACGCTCTGCTGGATGATGTTGGGGATGACCGCACGCTGGACGATTGGGCGCATCTTGCCGGAATGGCCCGCCGTACTTTCATGCGTGCGTTTTCGGCTCAGGCAGGCATGTCATTTGGGCGTTGGCGACAGCAGGCGCGGTTGTTTGCTGCCCTTGAGATGCTGGCACAAAGGAAATCTGTCACGGAGGTGGCTATCGCAGTCGGTTACGACAGTGTAAGTGCCTTCATTGAAATGTTTCGGACGATGCTGGGAACCACACCACAGACATACTTTCGAGGCAGGCGTTCGTTGGTGGCCACGCCTAGAGCCATGGGCGCAACGGCACGCTTTCCTTGACGCTGTCGAGCAGCTCGCGGCGATGACGCTCGACAGTGCTACCGAACTCGTTCACTGTGTGCCTCCATTCCAGCGATGCCGACGGATCGGTGTCGATCCTTACTTGTAATACCGGAGCGGGGTCAAAAACTCATCGGGCAGTAGCGTTCCAAGTTTCCCGAACGTCTAAGAACGCTGGTCAGCGCTAGATGGCCA
>Ga0207136_1051_pt2 | contig 27493 bp, 26 predicted proteins | sample Alteio_BWMinHeat_8_FD_153552 | JGI IMG/M metagenome (GOLD analysis project Ga0207136, IMG submission 153552) | Enriched cells from forest soil in Barre Woods Harvard Forest LTER site, Petersham, Massachusetts, United States -... | ecosystem: Environmental > Terrestrial > Soil > Temperate forest >...
CAGTCCCTGAATCGTTATGCGTATGTGAATAACAATCCCCTTAGTTTCATTGACCCCGTCGGACTAGATTGCGTGTACCTGAACAATGCTGGGACGGCCATCGAGAAAGGAGGCGTCGATTATTGAAGGTGTTGCTCTCGGTAATGCCCCAGCCGTGGGTAGCCGAGGTCACTTCTCCGGGCGGAGCATAATGCGCATTGGTAACGTAATTGTTGTAGCTGATGTTGGCCGCGTCCACGATGGAGAGCACTCGCCCTGCAGCGCTCGTGCTGTACTGCACGGTTCGACCGCTCGGATAGACGATAGATGACAGTGATCCGGCAAGGTCGTAGTTATAGCCGATGCTGTGCGTGGCTCCCGCGATGGTCTGTCTTTGGTTCTTTGCGCGGCCCATGGCGTCATAGCTCCAGGCGGTCTGGCCCGACCCATCGCTCATTCCTGTCCTGCGGCCAATCCCATTCACGATTGTCAGACCGTTATAGGAACTTTGGTCGTAGAAATAGGCGACTACAGGCGTGGCGTCGGAATAGCTCTTGCTTCCTAACCGATGCAGTCCGTCATACCCGCTGTAGGTTGTGCGGAGCCCACGTGCGTCGGTCCTATAGAGGAGATTCCCGTCGGCATCGTAGCCGTCGCGGTTGCAGGTTGTGCCGCTCACAGTTCCATAGCATATGCGTCCAGTCTCGGGATTGGTCGCATCAAGCAGGCGCGATAACGAGTCGTAGGTAAAGCTGCGATTGCGCGCCGCTTGGCTGCCGTCGCCCTGCTGATTCACATTCGTCAGATTACCTAAGACGTCATAAGTGTAATACGTGTAATAAGCTCCGGTACTCACTGAACCGGTAGTTGGATTCGGCTCGACAACAGTCGTGAGCCTTCCGAGCGCATCGGTGACGCTCTGCCGTTGCCGCCCCGTCTCGTCCGTAATAGTAACCGTCGGAAAGGAAGAGTAGTCCGTTCGAACTGTGTTGCCGTCCTGCTCGGTCACGACGGTCAACCGGCCAAGCGCGTCATAGCCGCTGACACATAGGCCGTTGTTGATAGTCCCATTGCAGGTGATGCCGAAGGTGGGATCGCTAGTCGCGCGATAGGGATTGGAGACCGTGAGCAGGCGCCCGAGGGCATCATAGCCGGTGTCCGTATAGTCGGCGCCTTCGGGATCGGACGTGAGCTGGCTTCTAGTCACGCGCCCGAGTCCGTCGTAAAAGACATCACTCACGATGTTTGGATTCGGAGTCGCCACAACCGTCTTTGTGACATGCGACGGCACCGGATCGCCGTTGTAGTTCAGCATGCTTTGTCCGCCGTCTGGATAGCTCGCCTGTACCGCACGGTCCATCGCGTCGTAGGTGAAGCTCGTCGTCTGACTGTTGGCGTCAGTGCTTGAGGCTACGCTACCGGAGCAGGAGTTGTATTTGTACTTCGTGGTTTGGCCCAGAGCATTGCTCACCTGTGTGAGGTATGCCGCCGCATTTCCGCCCGTGGGCAGGCACGCATTGTTGCCCCAGGAGTCGGCGTAGCTGAAGGATGTTGTGTGGTTTCCCGGATCGGTCGTGCCTAGGACATTGCCTGCGTCATCGAACTGGTTGCGTGTGGTTAGCCAAGCGCCGTCGGTGTTGCGCCAGCGATTGATGGCGGTTGTGTTTCCCCGCGTTCCGTAGCTTGTGCCAAAAGCCGAATCGTGCTGCGTGGCCCCGCTTGCGGCCAGCCCTTGCGTGTAATTGTCGTACTCGAAGGTAGTTTGCGCGACGACATTGCCGGAGCCGCCGTAAATGACGTCGCTGGTCTTGCGGTTATTGAAAGGAGCGGTCGGCGTAGCGTATGCCCAAGCTGTATCTGTCCTCCGTAACAGCGGGCCGGGAGCGCCCTGGCCATAATCGAACTCGCGCTTTTCAATGACGTTCCCTGTAGGAGCAGTAGTGCTGGTCGCAGGAAAGCCCGACCCCGGCACGCTGTACAAGCGCGTGGCGGTTTGGTAGTCCAACTCGGTCTTGGTTACTAGGCCATTGGCCAGTGTAGTTGTTTCGCTGCTCTTGTAAGGAAACGCCCCGTAGGCGGTATCGATCGTGCGCAACAGGTGGTTCGCGTTGTCGTAGATCTGGCGCTTGGTTTCATATGGCGCCCACCCACAAGGGTTGCCGGATGGAGGAGGGCAAAACGTAACTACAGTCACGTTGCCCAGAGGATCGGTGACTGTCGTCGATGCGTTGTAAACGTTGTTCGAGTTGATCGTCGGAGCGTACGTTGTAGTGTCTTCAGCAACCGGGCAAGTATTGGCTGCCGCCACGCCGAGGGCGGTATAAGTCAGTGTTCCTGCAGGTACCACAGGGGCACGGCAGACGTGCTTGGCCACGATTTCACGGTAATCCCACGGCGCCGACGGCGTTTCCGCCTGGGGATCGCCGCCGCTGTGCTGGAAAGTGGCATATTCGTAACGCGTGTAACCACCGCTGGGATACGTAATCTGATCGAGCTCGCCGAAGGTGTTGTTGTAGTGGAAGGTATAGGTGAGACCGTTCGGCAGGACGATCGAGGTCAGCATTTGTGGCCACGGACACGGGTTGGAGGCCGAGCAGTTCATGGCCGCCATCGCATAGGTTCCGGGTTGGCCGGAACTGGCAACTGGCGGTGGATTTGCGAACGATCCTTGAGTTGTGAAACTCCCCGCTGAAGCGTAGTTGAGCGTAATGGTCTGCGTCGTTCCGTTTGAATCCTTGTAGAGAACGGAATTCGGGAAGTTCGGGCCGGGTACCACTTGGTATGGGAGTTGAACGCTGCGGCCGACCGTATCTGTGTACGACGTCGTTCCGTTGCTGCCAGAAACGGAATTTGCCGTTGAGATGATGTTGCCGTTGGCATCCTCATAACCCGGTATGACCCAGCGATCTCCGCCGGGTGCAAAGAGGCCGGCGTTCACGTCATATCGCATCCACAACGGGTCCTGAACGTCGGTATCACCGACAGGGGTATTGCTGTAGGGAGGCGAGAATGCGCCAGGCTCGTCCAAGTAGCAATTTTGATATATGCCTGGAAAGTGGTGGGTGCTGCCGTCCGGCATGATTAGCCGGAAATTCGAGTCGCAGAACTGGTGGGCGGGGTGACCTTGGCTGTCCTGACCGGTATACATTTGAACATTAAGATCGCGGAGCACGGCAGGGAATTGTCCAAACCCAAACCATCCGGTCCCATTCTGCAACGCTTGATCGGAGGTTCTGCTCCACTGCCAGAATGTTATTGTGCCTGTGGTCCCATTCATATTCACAGTTTGGACGTTGGGAACCAGACGCCAAATTTGACTGTTATAGGAAAACGAGATGTCTAAATCGTGGCCCTGACGCCCGGGCAGCTTCACTGGGCGAAGGTCAAGAGACAGATTGCCGGTGGCAAGGTTAACGTCTTCATGCTGGCCTTCATAGACTTGATTCAGATTGATTCCCAGATTCTGATCGGGAACGGAGGGAGCAGGCAAATTCTGCCCTGCCGATGGTTTAACGGCAATGGAAATGGCAAACCCGCAGATGAGCAACAATTGAACCAGCTTGATTCGTGCCATGATCCCTCCTAACAAGACACGAAGATCAACTTCGTGTTTCACACCAACAGAGCTGAGTGAACCCTCGGGCCCTGCAGCGGCCACTAAGTAGTCAGAATTGAATGTCAGATCGCGAGAGGCCGCGATTCAGGTTTGCTCCGGTTCAACGACACTTCACGCAAATCAACCGGCGCTTGAATAGGGGCAGTAGTTTGCGATGCCAGCGGAAGTCCAACCAAAAGAAAACAGTATTCCGACGTAGTAGAGTCGCATTGCTCCTCCAAGAGGAAGCCCGGGTTCTAGACAAACAATGGAGAGAGGAGCAAATCCGGATATCGAGCGGGAACCAGTTTCGGCCGGTGGACACCTTGATGAACTCCGAGGATCGGTCTGAGAACTACGGGGGCTGTGCTACGCGGGAGCTAGCAAGCAATTCCTATTCCAGTTCTGCTGGATTGAAGAATCAGCTACTTAGCTTTGAGCGTTTACGAAGTGGTTAATATCCGGCGAGTGCGAAAAGTGGTACTTGGATTCTCACAAGTGAACTTCGGGAACACTATAGGATAATTTCTTCCCAATATGGCACTGATAATGGATGAAGGTCGCTCTCCAGCCGTGCGCACAATTGAAGTAGCGGCTGGCAGCTTACCTGATTTAGAGCTGTAGGGAGTAGTCCTCACCTCACGAGCGAGCACCGCGGCACCGATTTCCCCGTGAAAGAAGGCTCTCCGGTTGTGGCCTCGAACTCAGGCACGGTAGGCAAAATCAGCGGGGTGTTCCCAAACGTTGGAGTTTCGTTCCAGGGATTGGTGGATACAGTAGGCAGCACTACGATTCCAAACGTTCAGAGGTTTTTGATGAATAAGTACCCCGGCAAATTCATCGCCGAGCTTCCCGGCGCGACGCGGGATTACGGAAGCACTGCGGTGACACTAACGGTCCCTAATGGCGTCGGTTGCCCGACCGGAACTGTGCAGGTGCCCTAATGAAAACATCTCTCAAGGCTTGCGCCCTAATACTGGCAACGATCTACACCGTAAGTCTATTAGCTGAAAGGAACAAATGGCCGACCATCCAGTCTTTGGAGAAAAAGCGGGTCATCACCGATCTGGGCAAGGAGGGTGCCGATACTCCTGTTGTCGAGTTCATAAAGGACGCCGGGGGCGTCCCGGCCTACAAGCTGGCATGCCACACCGGCGACTATGAAAACGAGTCGGAAATAAACTTCTCTGGCGACTTTCAGTGTGCATTGTTCGCAGTAAAGGGCACAATTCTCACGAGTGGCGATCTGCTGGCCGCCGACACCAAAGATGAACTGAGCACGGACTGGTGGAATCGAGGCAGAGTGCGCTCAGCTCAGCTTCGAGGGGAATGCCTCCGATACCCGGAGTACAGCACCGACCGGCGTTTCAAGCTGAGGGGAATGCTCGTTATTCTGCGATTTACGAATATACAGTGGAGCGCCGGCAAGGATCAGCAGGGCAATCCTCGGTTGGCTGGCTTTACTCTCGACATCAAAGTCGTTCCTAATAAATCTGCCCAGGGTTCGAGATCGGAACTGGTACCAGGTCAAAAGCCCCCAGCATCGTGCTACCCGTGATTGGTTTGCCGTGGCTACGACTTGTCGCGATGCCTATGAAAACCGGAGACGGGTTTTTGGCGCGCTCCGTGACCGAAAGTTGCTGGCGCGACGTTCGGCGTTTTGTCCAGTTGCTTCGAGGTTCACCGGAAGGATTGGTGAAAGAGCCTCCCCGTGGTCGATGCAGTGTCCGACTCAGGATGGGCCTTTTGTAGCCGAGAGTGCTTCCGGGCGCATTCCGCCAGCCAACGTTCGACTTCTCGCAGGTCCTTCTGATGATATTTCTTGAGATACCGCACAACACGGGCGTTTTTCAGGAGCGTTTGCCAATAATGGATGCCGATTGCGAGGTTCAGCATATTCGCGGCAACATTTGACGGCGGGGCTTGTTGGATTCTTGCTACCTTGGCCTTCCAGGTTAGTTTGCGTTTGCGCTGTGACGCTATCATTCGTCCTCCTGACTTTACTCTAGCGAGCCGAAGTCGCGGCGAGGTGTTTGCCTAGATAGGCCGGAAGCATGAACAGCCCCTCGGCCCGCAGCAGAGTGACAAAGTGCTCATCCTTGAGAAAGAGACTGGTAAGTGATGTCATCGTCTCAAGCTGCTTGTGACACCAAGCTGCGCGTGCAACGAGTTCGGGCAATTTTCCTCGACGCTCGCGTTTCATACAACGCTCCCACTTTGCCAGTTTCATGTAGTTAACTCCCTTCAGGTATTTGCGAGCGACCCAAAGCAGCAACAAGTTCGGACAGGTCGGTTGTGCGATAAGCGCCGATGAACGCGGGCATGTCAGCCGATTCCACGTGATACACGCCCCGAATGTCCGCCAGGCGGGGAACTACAAAGTAATCACAAATGCCAGCGTTAGTAGCGGGATTGAGTCGGACAATTATTTCTATGTCGACGTTCTTTGCCGTATGGATGCACAGTGTCCAAATTCGAGTACTACCGCGCCAAATGCGAGGAACGGAAAACTTGAGCGAAACCAGTACTTGAGAGTTGATCAGGAACGTATCGCGTCGTTTTGGGACCAGAGAGGCAGTTCCTTCCGCAGAAGTGATACCGGAGATGAAATCAGCTAGCACGGCGGAACGTATCTGTTTTCGCCGTTCAATAGGAGTGTACGAAAATCCCTTCGGCGAATATCCAATCAAGCGGTACGCTTCAGTGATACTGCCGAATCGTCGTTCGTAAACGGTTGCAGAGGCCATCCCAGGGCTATCGTGGATCAGCCGGAGGCAAATCCGACCTTCTCGCCGTAGTAGCTGCCGAAGGTCCTCCAGCATTTGTTCCTTGTTAGGCACCCTTGCCCTCTGCTGTCGCAAGAGGCTTTGCGCAAGCTCAAATTGGCGATCCGAGATCAGCCGAGGCGCCGCTCCAACATGTACTAGTGGTTTTTCGATACTGTGTTTGGGAATGAATGCTTTGGGCCGGGCGCGCCGATACGCAGGGAAAATGAACCTGCCGGTGAAGATTGGATTTTCCAGAAGACCGGAGATGGTTTTGGTTTGCCAAGCTTTGCCACGAATTTTCTTGCCTTCACTGTTCAAATAATCTCGAATCTCGCTCAGCCGTTTCTTGCGTTTCGTGAATGAATCAAACATGTAACGGATGTCGGAAATTTCCTGAGCAGGGCCGAGAATAAGGACGACCCGATCAGTCGCGACACTCTTCTGTTGCCCCCACTCCAGCGTCTGCTTTCGTGTTCCGTCTCTATCTACCATTTGGCGGCGCATTGCGTAGGGTGCCGGACCACCTTGCCAAAAACCCATCGACGCAAGGCGGTACTGAGCCCTAGAGACCTTGGCTGAGAGCTCCCGACTGAACTCTCCTGCCATCATGCGTTTTAGCGCCTTCAATAAATTCGATGTCGGGCTGTTGTCGTTCTCAAACTGCTCGGCGCAGTAGCGCACTTGTATCCCTGCTTGTTTGCAGATGAACTCGTAATACGCGGCCTCGTCAACATCCTGGAATCTGCCCCAACGACTCACGTCGTAGACGAGTATCACTTTGAAATCCGCTTCGTTCTTACTGACGGTTCTGATGAGTTCCTGTAAGCCCTTCCGGCGAGCGATGGTCAGCCCGCTCTTGCCTGCATCTACATACGAACGCACGATTCCTATATTGTGGGCGGCAGCGTAAAGTGCAATTGCTGCGGACTGATTGTCTATGGAGTACTGCTGATGCTCAGTCGACATTCGAACGTATTGCGCGGCTCGCTGCGGAGTGCCCGACGAGGCTGTAGGCAGTGATGACACTTGGATGCAAGCAGGAGCCGTACTGGCCCGCCGTAGGAAGGTGCCGCGAATTATAGTCGATAAGTGAAGGTGAGCGTACCACCCCCGCGATCATTCAGAGGGAAAGGCCGCAGGAAAGGTCGCGCACTGCTAAAGAGGGAAAGTCGTCTCGCGATCAGCTGAGACGCTCTTCCTCCTCTCGGAGTGGGTGATCGGCATGAAACTGAATGGCGCTAAGGAATTCCGAAATTTTGGACCGTAAGGTAGGGAGTGCTGAACCTGTGTTTCGCGAGACCAAACACGCCGCGCTTAACCAGCGAGAGGAGCTGGAAAAGATGGCGCGACGCAGATTCCAAAACCCAACACCATTTCGGGAAGGCGGTTTCTGGTGGATCATTTTCTACCAGGACCATTTCAGCAACGGAGTACGAACCCGAAAGCGCACACGCAAAAAGCTCGCTCCGGCAACCACGCTAGAGCGGGAAGCCAAGAAAATTGCGGCTGAGTTTCTCCGGCCGCAGAACCAAGGACTGGTAACGCTCGGCTCTGCAACTCCATTCACGCACTATGTGGAGTCGGTTTACATCCCTACGGTATTGCCGCTGATGGCAAAGAGCACACAGGAACGATATGCCGGGGTCATCAAGAACTATCTTGTTCCCGCTTTCGGCTCTGCGTGTCTCCGCGACCTCACCCCTCTTTCCGTGCAGCAGTACTTCTCCGCTCAGCGCAATTCGAAGCTTGCGCATGCGTCTCTAGACAAGATCCGTGATGTTCTGTCGAGCATCATGGGCTCGGCGAAGACGTATGGAACGCTGGTGACGAACCCGGTTGAAGGAGTACGGCTGCCCCCGGCGAAGCGGGGCATGCAGCGAAAACCGTTCCTCACGCCGGCACAGTTCACTTCCCTGCTCCCGCTGCTTCCGGAACCGTACGCAACCATGGTGTTTGTGGCGACGTACACCGGCCTGCGGGTAAGCGAGCTGATCGGCCTGAGGTGGAAGAACGTTCATGCCGACACCATCACCGTCGAGGAACGCTACTGCCGCGGCGATTGGGGCCAACCCAAGAGCCAAGCCAGCAACGCAACCATCGCGGTGAATGGTGTGGTGATCGAACGTGGTGCCATCTGGCAAAGAGCGATTCGTTCAAGGCCACGCTGCCGGGAAGTCCCGTTCTGGGAAGTTAAGGATCCTAAAATCGGAAGCGTGGGAAAGGACGCTACAGTCCAGCTAAGGGTAGCTTGTCGAAAAAGAGATAAACGGCGGCAATGCGGCCGTCGCGCGGTTCGCTTACGAGGGTTCGATAAGGGTTCGATAAGGGTTCCTTCGCGAGCCAATGAGGGTCGAATATAGCCATCCGTGCCGAATAGTTTCAATCAGTTACGCTTTTGCGCCGCCCTGAAAAGGCTGGCGTCGGCGGTTCGATTCCGTCCCTGGCCACCATCTTTTCAACCTGGCTCAACTCCTTGTCGTTCTGCGCTTCGTCGCGTGACTTGCGATGCTCCCCGCCATAGTACGGAACTGAGAACTCGATTATTCCCTTATACGGATAAAGTTTTGAGACGGTCTTCTCCACATCAAACTTGACGCTGAGTGGAGGCCCCCAGGCAACCTTGACCCACCTCTTCTTAAACTGAGCAATCTCTTCCGTAGAGGGACAATTTTCGATCCTCTTGGCCAATGCGCGGACAGCCTCTGTCGCATCGTTGTCGGACTTAACTGCCTGCTGCGCGTAGCCATTTGCTGCCCCGCTACAGACGAAAGGCAGCACCATGAGCGCTATGAGCGTAGATTTCATAAGGAACGGAATGGATTCTAGCTCACTAGGATTCACCACGCATCTTCGCACCAATCATCTCCGCTAGCTTCAGACTCTCTGCCACTTTGAAGTGAACCGCCGGCGAGTTCTCGATCTTCTCTTTATTGAGACGAATCGCTGCAATCACTGCGGCAGCAAAAAGCTTCGTGCTCTCCGCGCGCGCCTCGGATCTCGCTTGGCGATGGCACTCCGGAGATGGCGCCGGGGATCCGTTGAAGAAGTGCTCAGGTCTGTAGAGATACGCCTTCCAGCAACATGAGCAAGTGACGAGCAGCCTGCATGTCGGCGTGGTTCAGGCTCTTGCATGTGCGCCTGCGGATCAGCCGCGCGCACGGTGATGATGCACCTGCACTCGCTGCACTGAACAACCCATGCTCGTGGTCCAGACATACCCGAACTATACTAGGCGAATAAATAGCAAATATGTCTTGCTAAGCTCACGAATATGGACTACAATTATATTGCTTGTTAGAAATTAGTCCACTAGAATATCAGTATAAGTAAGGGTATTTTGTGAATATGGACGAGAGATTAATAAAATCTGAGGATTTAGTCCAGTTGGCTCGCCTCGCCTTACTTGGGAAGCAAAAAGATGTCCAGCTGTATGTGCGCCGACTGGTACATCGCTATCGAATCGCCGTCCCAGAATTGGCAAACGAACTCGGGGCTCTCCTGAGAAATAGCCCGCAGTCCTCTCCACTCCGTGGCGCTGTCGTCGATGCTGTTCCAGTCGATCTAGATTCACGTCTTCAACTCGCCCGAACAGAAGATCCAGTCACTCTGGAGATCCGCCCCGTGTGGGATCCGCGTGTGAAGGAGCAACTCGAACGCGTGGTGTCTGAGAGACGTCGAGACACCGAACTTTTGGCGGCCGGACTTCATGCGACAAAATCGGCCCTCTTCACGGGACCACCGGGTGTCGGTAAGACTCTTGCCGCGCGTTGGCTAGCAAAGGAATTGCACCGCCCCCTGGTCGTACTCGACCTAGCTGCTGTGATGAGCAGCTTCCTAGGTCGTACTGGCAATAATGTCAGAAATGTCCTCGACTACGCTAAGGGCTTGGAGTGTGTTTTTTTGCTGGACGAACTCGATGCTGTCGCAAAGAGACGAGACGACGCAATTGAGGTCGGCGAACTGAAAAGGCTCGTAACCGTTCTGTTGCAGGAAATCGATGGTTGGCCCTCGTCAGGCTTCTTGGTCGCAGCAACCAATCATCCAGAACTCCTCGATCCGGCAGTCTGGCGTCGATTTGAGGTCATCATCGAGTTTCCGATGCCCTCAGAAGAGCAATTGCGAGAAGCCGTCAGCCAGCACCTTCAAACTGATGGAGAGGCTGTTCCGTGGGCCAACGTTGTCGCGCGGTCATTGCAAGGCCTTTCCTATGCTGATGCCGATCGCGAACTCTTGGCTGCGCGACGGAATGCAGTACTCAATCATGAGCCTCTACTACAGAGCGTCCAGCGATTGGTCCAGCAACGCGCCTCGCAGCTTGGTCGTGATGCACGTGGGCGGCTCGCGACCAGCCTTCTTGAGCTTGGAATATCGCAACGGGAGGCTCACAGATGGACAGGCGTTAGCAGGGACACGATGCGATTGCGAAAGGCACAGTGACATATGGCCGAGACAAAAAACTATTTACTTGGTTACGGCGAACGGCTGACGGAACGACTTGATCCACCCAGGCTCCGTCCAAGTAAGAAGGATCCTTACACTTTTGAGCGGGCGAAGACCCGCTTGACGCCTCGAATTTCCGCTGTGGCATCTGACATCGCGTCGCTTCCCGCAGCGGCGTGCCCTAACGAACAATCAGTCGCTGTCCTCACGCTTCACCCGACGTATCTCGCTAAGAGCTACTTTCCAAGGGGCTTATTGCGCACGGTTGGTTTGGAAGCTATAGGAAGCCGTGCGCACAGCGTCATACCGGAAGTTGGAGCAAAGGAAAAGAAGAAGAAGAGTGAGTCCAAGCCGGCGCACGGGCAAGATGAAGCAATTCCTGTCACGGCGTCTCCGACTGCGGAAATTTTTGTCGCCGGCTCCCGTGCAAACTTTCGGCTATGGGCATCCGCCCTTAAGTATTGGACTGAGACCAGCGATTCTGGAACAGCAGAACTGGTGCGCATCGAGGGGGTTTATGTTCCCCAGCCGAAGGACAGGCTCAAAGGAATCCGTCCGCGCCTAGAGGCTCCCCTTTTGGAGCTCGTGCTCCACGCGCCGGACGATTTTGTGATCGAGGGATTTCGAAAGTACATGCGATCACTCGATGTCTCCGTCAATCTGGATAAACGTTTCCAGGTAGAGGGCCTGTGTTTTTTGGCCGCGCGGGTCCCCAAAGAGGCGCATCTGGAAATGGCGAAATATTCTTTCTTGCGAGTGGCGCGAGAAATGCCACGACTCAGAGATCTTAGCCCTGGTTTGCCAATTAGAAGTTTTGGGGTGGGCGGTTTCCCGTGCGAACTTCCGGACGTAGACGCTTTGAATCCGGAATTGCGCGTCGCAGTGTTCGACGGAGGAATACCTTCAGACTCCCATCTTGATCGTTGGGTGTCTCGAAAAAAGGCAGCTAAACTGGGACCGGCGGCACCCGAAGGGCTATCGCATGGCCTTGGAGTCACCTCGGCCGTGCTATTTGGCTCCCTAGACCAGGACAGGCCGCTACCGAGGCCCTTTGCGCCCGTCGATCACTATCGAGTCATTGACGAAGGCAGTCATGACCCAGCGGGCGATTACTATGACGTCCTTGAGCGCATCACGTCAATTCTTTCGCAGAAGAAATACGACTTCATTAATCTCAGCTCCGTCTGCGTCATGTCCTCGGCCTCGCCGAGATCGCGCAGAAGTCTCATGGCAATGCTGAACACCAGCCGTTGGTACCGCCGAAACAACACCGCCAAAGCATCGCCATCGCCTTGCTTCAGGCGGACCAAGACCTCTTCATCAACCAGTGCATTGAGCTGGATGTAGGTCATCGTCGCTGACCAGGCGCAGAACGGGAGGACCACTGAATGCCTCGCTCGCCGACCGCCGGAGCCAGAAATGTACCGCAGATTGCGTGATTTTAAGAGGACTTTATTTCTTTCGCTAGCTGGTACAAAGCGAGGATGGCAACGTAATTACTAGAGATGAGCGCCGCTTGCTAAGGCCGAGCCTAGCTATAGCTAGTCGTTGCGCACCGATTCGCTTCGCTCGCCCGTGAATGACAAAAATTACGATTGGCCCTCTCCCGAATGAATCTGCTGATCCGGTGCTCTCGCGCTTGACAATCCCGGAGTGCTCACAGAATCTCGAAACAGTGAGAGAAGTCAATTATGCAGCAGCGAATCCGTGGGTCAGGACACTAGCGTGCGAGAGTTGTCACAGCAAGACGAAAGCCTGGTGCTCCTCAGGAATGAGTGATAATTCGCCGCATTTCTATTGCACACGGTGTTCAAACGTAGTACTGCGTCGAAGAGATCAGGAACAACTGCACCGTAAAGGCGCTTCGGAAGAGCTGTTGCATCAGATTGCGGCTGACCTACCGTCATGTCCCTGCGGCGGATGTTTCGCACCGGGCAGCAACCCAAAATGTCCAGTGTGTAAATGCGAATTCGCGGACGAAAGGACACCGTTATCACGGCTCTGCGACCCGCATATGATTGTTGTCACAGGAGCATTGATATTTGGTGACGATCCGAAGGGCTCAGACGCGTATCGCGTAAGGATCGACGATTAACGTTCGTAACCAATCAAAAGAAGCACGATATGAACACTAGTCCAATTAAAGTGTTGTCCAAACCCATTACTATTCAGACGCGGCGCGCCCAGGACGTGGATGGGAGTTTGGCGGGAATTCTTCGCCAGGTTTGTACCGATACGCCGACAATAGCTGCCTGCCATCTTCTCGATTCTCGCCGCGTTGAGACCGGACAGACCGCGTTGCTAGTCGCGCTCGTGCTGGACGATGAAATGTTTTTCGAGACTGCGGCTCTAGGATTTCCGAAAGCTTTTGAGCAGTTCAAGCCCCCACCAGAGATTTGGATTATTTCTGCGACGTCTATGGCCGAGAGCATCGAAAGATATCGTGGCACGGAGTTCTATGTCCGCGAAACGTCAAGAAAGTAAGAGACCCAAAGTTTTCATCTGTAGATGAAATGCGGCTGCGCTTGTTCGCCAGTCCAGCGGACAATTGTTAGTCGGCACTTGGGCTGCCGCTGAGTGGGCCATCCGCTTTTACCAGCGGCACGGTTTCCGCCTGGTCTCCACAGAAGAGCGAGATCGACTGTTCGGCGCGGACTGGAAGATTCCCCAACGACAACTCGAGACTTCGGTCGTCCTGATGTATGCCGGAGGTGAAGTTTTGGATGATGCCGTTTCTAGAGCGTGTTTGAAAAATTAGGTTCGGATCGGCCACGGACAACGAACCGGGCTTGCTTTGAGGCGAGGCAGGGCATTTGTACCAAAATGCGGTATGAAACTTGAGCCTTATACGCTGGGCGTGATCTGAGGAAGCGGTGTGGGAGTTCGGGGACGAGATGCCACCCCTCCTTATATATAGCAGCCATCCTTTATTAGAGAAGCCCCTCCGATGCCAAAGCCAACTCCGGGCGCAAGAGAGCGACAACTTTGGCCAAAAATAGAAACGCCCAGCCAGCCTTTTCAGCAAGTTAACCCGCCCGGTTCCCACCCGCACATCGCCAAGACGTCCGATGGGCAACAACCCCGTACGAAAGCCCGCCCACGAAGCCCAACAAGACCCCAGCGCGAGACCGATGGAAGTGCATTCTGTCCGGGTAAGCCAGGCCGCGGCGGGGAAGCCGTTGGCTTGGTGAGGTGGTTGGAACCAATCGCCAACCCATCATGGTTAGGCGGCGTGAAACATTTGCCCTAGATTTCAGATCGCCAGACCTCTGCAAAAAGCAGGCCCTCAAGCCCCTCTTGTTCTACCCTGGACTTGAACTCATCTTCGGGATCAAATCGGCCTTCAGCAACAAATAGGTGCGCGAGGCGTTCGGGGATCTTAAAGAGAGAAGATTCCGGCAACCGCTCAGGTTTGAATACATAGCGCTTGATATCAATCTTCGCGCCGGTCGCTTTTCCGAAAACCCAGGCAGTTTTATCATGATCCAGACAATCCATGCACTCAGTGACATTGAGCAACGTATAATCGGTGCCTTTGCAGGAGAGAGGAAGGAGTTCTCCCGCCATTTCCAAAATGTCTCGAAGTTTTCCAGTAGCGCCATTTTCGGTTACGAAAGCGCCTGGGCACAAATGAAAGAAATTTCCTTTTTTCAGCCTTGGATTCGGGACATAAATCGGCGGTGGCACCCAGTCCCGCAGCTTGCGGCTGCAATCCATCTCTAAATATTTCGTTTTCCAGATGCCTTGGTCTTCCGGTAAGAATCGCTGATACTTATTAGTGTCAAGCCGCACCTCGTAAACTTTCATTTTTTTCTTCAATGCGGGAATGTCCCACTCAGGAGTTGATTGGCAATGTTGGACAAAACGTCTCTCACGGTTCCAGGCGCAGCGTTCTCCGGGGCCTGGTTGACAGCGTCGTAGTATGCATCCGCGTGCACGCTTGAGTGAACCTGAGCACCAGTTCTTGCGCCGCCGCTATCGTCAGCTCGATCTTGTCTGCGTTCGGACTTGCCCGCGCCTACTGAGAAGCAATACCGCTTCCCATCAATCCCAACTTGCATAAAAGCTATCTCCTAAATATACGAGCTACTGAAATCGCTGATAACGTCAACCGACTGCAGCTTCCGGTTTGCCCGTGATATGCCCAAAATAGGGCCGGTCAGCATGATGAGTGTAATCTCATCTGTTTACAGCAGTTATCCCTGCTGAGGCGTTCCTCTCGCACTTTTCAAACAGTCAATAACCCACTGTGCGTGACGAGCAGCGTGACCATTCGCATTCTCCGCAATGTTTGTAATCTCTGCCTCAAACTGCGGAGTGCTGACTTTCGGCGCGAAGCGAGCGTACGCGCGCATCTCACGAACTGGACGGTCCCGCACACGTTCAAGGATTACCTTCCGCATGCGGGTGCATTGCTCGTCGCTCAGCGGATGTTTGCGAAGCAATTTGAGGATGTCGACTTTGTAGTACCCCGAACGGAAGAACCACGGATTGGCTTCAAGGAACCGTATAGCCATGTCGATAGCTGTTACGTCACCGGCTCTGAGTAGCTCAAATTCCCTGCTGAGGCCTCCCGGAAACGCAAGCTTGTCATATTCCGTACGGAAGGCAAGTGCGGCTTCCCGCCACGCCGCCGTATGTTCAGAACTTTTGCTACGTTCTCGGGACATCTCATGCACTCTCTCTCGGAGCTTTTCGAGTTCGGATGCATTGGCCTCGAAAACATTCATAGACCCTTGTCGCATGGGATTTACATTCTAGCGGGCGAAATATCGAAATATCCCCATTACACTCAAAATGCCCCGAACGGGATTCCGAGTGTAATGGCCTTACATCGACTGACTTGAGGCACAATACACGGATGCCGAATCGCGCAATCGAATTTCATGACTCTACGCTCGACAGCGTTTGGGCAGATGGAACGAACCTCACAATACGTTTTTCTGCCGCATACGTCCACGAGTCCAATGGAGAACCGGGATTGGATGCGGGGGCAGGTTGGACTCAAGAAGCTCTGATCCACATCAAAGATGCTTCTGTTGCCGGGAAAATTCACGAACTCCCTTGCAGCCTGTCGGACGGCAGCTTGCGGCTCGGCGGTGATCTTTTCGATGTGATCCCTATGCCGTTGGACTACGAAGGAAACATCGAGATCAACCTCGAACAAGTTGGGGAAATGCGAATCACCGGAACACACGTTCATTTGGAATTGGTGGGGAAGGCGACCTACGTCGAACAATTTCCCGGCAGTCGGTGAGTCGTTTGGGAGTTTTGAGTGAAATGGCCTGGTTTCGACGCCAAGAAGCGGTTCAGAGCCTCTGTTCAAGATTAGCTGTTTCGTGGCGTAGCTAGGCAATCGCTCACCAGAACCCGGCCGTCTTGTGGACCTCGGCGGTTACCGCTTGAAAATTAATTGCACTGGTAGCGGGAGCCCAACTGTAGTTCTTGAGAGCGGCTTAGGCGATCTGTTATCGGAATGGCGACCTCCGATCGGCGGGAGCGAACTCAGGCAGGACGAGACGCCAATCTATAAACCTCCTGGCTCGCCTGGACAGGGAGGCGCCATCTTTGGATCGATCTTCGGTGGGGGTCCGTATAGCTCGTCTCCCAGCTTTCTAATGGCGGCATTATTTCGTAGTTGCCATGGATGTATCTTCGCAGCCATTGCGCCGCACGTCGCTCCGCGTACTTTGCATTTACAACCACTCCATCTTCATCGAGTTCAATCACGTTGGCGAAGATGGCATAAATCTGCTCCATAGCGCTTGGCTCTTGCAGAAGAACGGACCGATAATCGATTCCCTCTAAAATGACGCGTCCCATAGTCCCATTCGCCAGCCAAAAGGAAAACGTCCTTAAGGCTCCTGAAAATGAACGGCCGAGCTTCTTCAATGCTCCTCCCTCGGCTCTTCACCTGTCCCATTATGCTCGAATCTTGGGGACGAAAAGGCGCGAATGCTTTTGATTTTGTTGTGATCGAGGTCCGGGATGGTTAAGGTAAGTCGAGACGCGCCGTGGTTGGCAAGAGGATTACCACAGTTGCCGGCCGACGTTCGGAGAAAGCAAGACGGAGTATCTCTTATCGAGAGCATGGACAATTCCACTGAGACGCTGACTACGATCGCTCCCGACAAGCGAGCGTATGTTGTGTTGCTGCTGGTATTTTCTCCCCTGGTGGCGATCTATGCCGTGCTCTGGGGGAAGCGAGGCACGATTCCCTTCTCGGTCACGATGGTTGTCGTCGGCTTAGTGGTCGTCGCATTGCTCCAACTGAAGAGTCGAACCGTCACACTCGGAGAGCAGGAGATGGTCCAAGGCTGGCCGCCGCTGGGATCGAGAATCGCCTACCATGAGATCCGGCGGATCCATCATAGATTTGTCTCTTCCCGTTACGGGAGCTCGCCCTGCCTGGCGATCTCGGCCGGGCCTAAGGGCAAAGAGAAAGAGATCCTGCTCCCGTTGCGGCCGTTTAATCTGGCGAAGAGGGTACGGTTGGTCGAATGGCTAAAGGTGAAGGCACCGCAGGCCCGGGTTGACGCGGACTCATGATTCGCCGTTCTTTATGGCAGCAGCTGACAGACGACGGCCTCACTCAGTGAAGTAAAGCCAGAAAAAGCGACGACTTTGGCCGGCCGCGCGAGCGACGAGTTTGGCCGAAGGCCGTCCGACATTTGGCCAAAAGCCGGGGTGGATTTTGCTTTGGTGGCCAAAGTTATCGCCTGTCTTGCCAGAGTCGCCGCGCGGAGCAAATTGTCGCTCGCCTAGAGATTGCTTGCATTCCAGGAACCCCACAAAAAGGGGGCCTGTCGAAGAAACGATCACGCTTCGAGCTGTTCCTGTACTTCGGATTGCAGAATCCTATCCTTTCGCCTCTCCTCCATTTCCTTCACGATTTCCTTCGCACGCTCAATCTGCTCATCTGTTACCGGAAGATTCTGCACGTATTCAGCGCCTGCTTGAACTTCCTTTATCAAGCTGTGAAAGTCATATTCGGTAATCCAACTGTTCTCGACAATGCAACGCGCAAGAACCGCGCAGTCGCCGGTTGGTTTATCGCCTCGATCGACCATTCTTTTTGCCAGCCACATGCAGACGTCTACTATCTGCAGTCCGAAGCTCGTATCAGATGAACGGACATCCATCTGACACTCGAAGCTGGATATTTCTTCAAGATCGCTGATCGAGGAAAGTGGATGTGGGTCGCTGTGAAACCTTGTCAGGAACTCGAACGATTTCCTAAATGAAGGAACGAACTGGTCCTGCTGGTCGTGAACGAAATAACCGATCACGTGCCCGGTTTCTTTATGAAACGAATGCAGGTGTCGAAACAATGCAGTGAAGGCGACGAAGTTCGGAGAATCGCCTTCGCCAAAGGGGTCCAGAATCGCAGCGGGATGCCTGCTGCCCCACTCAAGGACGTCACTCAGTATTTGTATGCTTCGAGCATCGAGCGGTGCAGCTCTCGCTCGCTGGAGAACAACCTCTAGCAGCTTCCCGAAGCGGGTTGCATCCTGGGCCTGAAATAAATCCCAGAATTCATTGAGGTCTTCGAATGTCAGGAGTTGAGAGAAGTGAAGCAGGTTAATAAGTCGCAACTGACGCACACCATACCCCTGAGGTGGCATAGCGGGGTTATTCCCCGAATCAAACGTGAGATCGAACATCTTGGTAATTCCAAGAAACGGTTTAAGAATGCGGACGAATGAAAGCCGAAATTTCTTTTCCCGAATAAGCCAAGCCAGCCTGGAAGCAATCTTCTCAATTCGACCAAAGCCCAGCTCCGATCCATGAAGTTCGTTCACGCCAACGATGTCAAGCAGCTCTTTGTGAACGGTCTTGTACTTCACGTCGGCATCTGCAAAGGCCACGAGCGTGCCGGTCCAGAATGTGTCCTGGTCACCAAAAAGCTTGAGGCCGGAATTGCCGGATTCGTCCGTGTATGTGAAACACTTCATGGAGTTATTTGAACTCGAAACTTCGGAGCGCAGCAAATAAACGTTCGCCGGTCGTGGCTCTATCAGCTCGCGATTGTCAGTTAGCAGTCGCCGCTTCGGGTTTGCTCGGGACGGGAATGAAGAACCTCCGGAGTGCCAGCGCAGTCCGCGCCGGGCCCGAAACTACTGAGCCGATCGTTGTGGTCACAATGCGGCCACCAACCGCTTAATTGCGGAGATCGAAAAGTCCGAAATGGCCCGAGGTGTGTACGAACAGAATCCCTGTCATCACAAGTGGGGTTGAAACTCAACTGAGGCTTTTGGACGTCAAAGAAGCCCCGCAGCGTTGAAAGAATAGTAGTAATAAGGATAGATCGCGTTTCGTAGTCGCGGGCAAGAACATCCGGCAGGCGAGCTGACGGACGACGACCTCGCTGGTGAAGTAAAGCGCAAGAAAAAGCGACGACTTTGGCCGGCCACGCGAGCGATAAGTTTGGCCAAGGATACGGCCACTCGACGAGAGTTATCAACAACATGCGGAGGACTGTTCTTCCGAAACATCGGACGGGCGAAGACCAAAGAGCAAGACGTAAACAAGTCTGGCGGATAAGGATCTATTCCTAGCCGCCGCCATCGGCGCCCTGACCGACGCCGGGTACCTCACCGATCTCGCCCCCGTTTGCGTTCCACTCAACTCCGCCTTCTTAGCCTCAAGCCTTCAGCCCAAGATTCGGGTTTCCTACGTTGGCAGGATCCAAGTAATTAAAGATCTGTGTAGCTGGGAAGGGGGAATGCGAGCGCGGATGGCGCTCACGCGTTTCGGATGATTAAATTTTCGGGGTTCTCAGGCCGAACTCACCGCTCCACGAACTCTCCCGAGTCCTCGGTAATAATGGTGTCGAGTGTTACCCAGAGACTCGTTCATGCGCTCACTCGCCTCGCGTAAGCTGAAACCGTCGATCAGAACCAACTCGAGTGCAAGGCGCTGCTTCTCGGGCAACAACTCGAATGCGCGACGGACAGCGCTATGCTGCCGCCCAGTGTGAATTCTGTCCTCGGGGGCGAGCACAATACTTGCGTGCTCTTCGCAGTCCTCTGGATCGAGTCCCATATAGAACCCGCGGCAACTGAGGTATTGCCTTCGGTTGACGGTTCGGGTGTAAGCGATCTGCAGCAGCCAGGTGCGGACCGAGCCCCGGCATGGATCGAAACTTCCCGCATGTTGATGAACGTATGCGAATACTTCCTGAACCATGTCCTCGGCCTCGCCACGGTCTCGCAGGATGCGGAGCCCGACTGATAGCACCATGCGCGAGTAGCGGTCGAGAAGGAGACGGATGGCGCCATCCTCTCCGGCTTGTATCCAGGTGATCACCGTCTCATCGCAGGGAGCGTCGCCAGCCGTTGCGGTGTCGTCCGACGAATCGCCGCCGCAGGGTCGGTCCGCCGGATTCGTCAGCTGTCTTCCAGCACAAATTGTCGGGTAATGGGAGGTCGACATTCGCCGTGAGTCTCTTAATCTCCATAGCGTGGACGACTGAGGCAAGATGCGTCCTGAAACGACAACGTTCAATCGGACGTTCTCATCGGCATGCATAGTTGAGGAAGAATCTTCTGTATTGAAAGTTCGTTGCTCGCGGCTCCCGTGTCTTGTAAGCCCGGTGAAGAGACACGGCGACTTGCTCTGCAAGGACGACTACATAGCATAAGAGCCTCGTCTCAAGTCCTTGATACTTAGCAGAAATTTCCAGTTGTCGGTATCGGCGTTGTGACGGGGCGCTCGGGAGGCGTCAGAGTAGCGCTTACATAACGCCCATGTTTAGTATTCGTCCGTCCGCGTGAATTTGTACCAACTGCAAAACGTGTCTGAAAGCTGACGTGTTTCGCTCGGTGAGCGGGCTTTGTACCAGCGCTTCAAGTTATTTTCCCATCCGATGTTTTTCAGAAAAAAGTTTTCTATCTGGAGAACGAAAGCGTGTATATATTCTCGCTCTGGCATTCCGACACTTTTGCAGACTTGCCGCCTTTGAGGACCTGTGAGCTCAGGTGCAACCGAACAACCATTGCTAGCACTGCTGGCCGCAGAACGGCGTACAGATGCAGCACCATCATCTGCATTCGATACCTCGTTAAGCGACGAGCATCTGCTGCTGCGAGCGGAACGCGGCGACCGTCCCGCTTTAGAACTATTGTTCGATCGCTATTCGACCATCATTCTGGGGATTGGTCTGCGGGTTCTGCGTGACAAAAGCGAGGCGGAGGACCTAGTTCAAGAGGTTTTTCTCCGACTGTGCGGCAAGGACAAAGACAAGGGGTTCGATCCGCGGAAGGGAGCGGCCCGCACCTGGATCGTGCAAATGGCCTATTGTGACGCCTTTGACCGGCGTGCCTACCTGGGCCGCCGCCACTTTTACGATGGTACTAATGTCGAGGCTGCGGAGAATACTCAGCAAGGGGGATCGAATACTGAGGACCGCTTGGCAACCTTAGTAACGGGCGATCAACTGCATGCTGCTTTTAGCGAGCTGAATGAGAAGCAGCGGGCAACGCTTGAAATGTACTTCTTTGGAGGGTTCGATTTTCGGGAGATCAGCAAAGAACTCGACGAAACATTGGAGAACACCCGTCATCTTTACTATCGAGGTTTAGAACGCCTGCGCAAGAGCACTGGCGCACTTGGAAGGCGCAAAAGGAAGTAGTTCTATGAGTCGAGACCTAGACATAAATTTCGAATGTAGTGACTTTGCCGAGCTGTGTGCACTGTCAACGACAGGCTCATTGACTCGACAGGAGGAGAGATCTTTGCAGGCGCACATTCGAATGTGCCGGGAATGCGCGTCTCTTTTGTCCGACTATGAAAGTCTTGCATCGGAAGGAATGGCCAAATTAGGAGCGGCACGATTTGCGAATGGCGATGCTGCTGCAGAGGAGCATTCCTGGGATCGCGAGGCGGCGAAATTGCGGTTGCTATCGAATCCACGATTGGCGAGCGTAGAAAAAAGATCAAAGCGGACCACCATAATCAGCAAAGCGACGGGGTCATTTGCAGCACTTGCATATTTGCTCCGTCCGCCGCTTTTCGTACGAGTCGCGGCTGTCTTGGTCTTGGCCACATTGGGCGCTTACCAATTTGGCATCAAGCGAGGGTTAGAGCGAGCTACAAGGTTGCAGGCGCCTTTGGTAAATGCCGAAGCAAACCAGGAGCAACAATTGGTGGAGTTGAGACAAGAGCGGGCTTCGCTGGAAGAGCGTATCGCGGCCAGCGCAAAAGCAGTCGCCGAACAGGAAGAGCGCGCCACTCAGGCTAAAGAAGAGCTGACACAGCTTCACATTCAAAACGCTTCACTCGAAGCTAGAACTCAGGACTTGAGTTCCCAGAATCAACAGGCATCCACTTCCTTGCGGGAACTCGACGCGGAGCGAGCGACGCTTCAGCAAAGACTACGAGATAAAGAGACTCAGTTCGCTAGCCTTCAAAAGGATCTAGGCGCGTCAGAAGATGAACGCAAGAAGGCTCTGCTCACCAGTGCCAGCTTGGAAGCCCAACTCACTCAACTGTCGGTTGAGCTTCGCGATCGTGAGCAGTCATCGCAGCGGCAGGAGCAATTTCTCGCTTCGGATCGCGACATTCGTGAATTGATGGGCGCTCGGCAACTTTATATTGCCGATGTGTTTGACGTAGATCCGGACGGCAACACAAAGAAGCCGTATGGACGTGTGTTTTATACGCGCGGCAAATCATTGATTTTCTATGCATTCGATCTTGATCGCCAACGTGGGCTGAAGAATGCAACCTTTCAAGCTTGGGGGCGCCCGAGTTCAAATGAGGCGCAGCCGGTTAGCCTCGGCATCTTTTATATGGACAACGAATCAAACCGGCGCTGGGCACTCAAATTCGACGATCCCAAAGTCTTGGAAGAAATCAATTCGGTATTCGTGACGGTGGAACCAAAAGGCGGCAGCAAGAAACCCACACACAAGCCATTCCTTCTCGCTTATCTGCATACGGCTCCTCTAAATCATCCTTAGCCGAGACATTCTTCTCGTGCTTAGTACTCCACGCGAGATTACTTGGATTTCCGAACCACCGTTGCAATTCGAGTTTGTGTTTCACGAGCGCGAAAGATGTTTTTATCCTGGCACAGAGTCGCTCCCGCCGCCGAATACATTACAAAGGCGTGAACTGGAAGCGAGGGTGGAGCCTGTGAAGAACAATCAGGTTTTCGTAATTCTATGTGTTGTGCTGTTGCTCATTCCGAGTGCGCTCCTTGGGCAATCGACAAATGCCGCCATTACTGGGCAGGTAAGCGATCCCAGCAAAGCGGTCATCGTCCAGGCAAGAGTGAGAGCGATAAACAATGATACGAATACTCAATATGAGGGACTAACAAATCGATCGGGTACGTATCTGCTGCCTGCTCTTCCGCCCGGTAACTATCGCGTCGAAGTTGAGAAAGCGGGTTTCAGGAATATCGTTAAACCGGACGTCGTTCTGCATGTGCAGGACACAGTGGAACTCAATTTTGAGATGGCGCTGGGATCTGCGTCAGAAACAGTGACGGTTACGGGTGGCACGCCGCTAGTGAACACACAGAATGCAGCGATAAGCACCGTGATCGACCGCAATTTTGTCGCGAACTTGCCGCTGAACGGAAGAAGCTTCAACACGCTGCTTCAACTGACTCCCGGCGTCGTCATCGCTCCGACGAGCGGTGCGGCCGCAACACAGCAATTCAGCATTGCGGGGCAGCGGACCGATGCAAACAACTTTAGCGTCGATGGAGTGTCGGCGAACTTCGGAGTTACCGGATCCCTCTCGGCCGGACAGTCCGGAACGGGATCGTCGCAGGCTTTCAGCGCGCTCGGCGGTACCAGCAGTCTTGTTTCCGTCGAGGCTCTGCAGGAATTCCGAATCGTCACCTCTTCGTTTGCGCCAGAATTTGGCCGCGCGCCAGGAGGTCAAGTCCTTCTGACCACGCGCTCAGGATCGAACGATTTCCACGGAGGCGCTTACGAATATTTCCGGAACAACGTTCTTGACGCGAACGACTGGTTCGCCAACGCGGCTGGGCATGCCCGCGCCCCTGAACGACACAACGATTTTGGGGGTTTCTTCGGCGGCCCGATCTCGAAAGACAACACATTTTTCTTCGCTTCCTACGAGGGAGCGCGGTTGAGGCTGCCCCAGACTTCTGTGATTCCTGTGCCGTCAAGTTCCGCGAGAGCTTCGGCCCCACCGGCGCTTGCTCCACTTTTGGACGCATACCCGATTCCGAACGGTCCGATTTCTCCGAACGGCCAGACCGCTCAGTTCACCGGAACCTACTCAAACAGTGGGACGCTTGACGCGGGCAGCATCCGCATCGATCACAAGTTCGGCGATCGCTACTCGATTTTTGGCCGGTTTAACGACGCGCCCTCGGCAATCGCGAGCCGGGTCAGCGGACTGAGCATGCTCCAAACGACACCGGCGAACACGAAAACCCTAACGATTGGCCTGAATATGACGCTGACCACCAAACTGGCCAATTCGTTCCGCGGAAACTATTCCACGCAAAATTCTTCAGTGACTGATGCTTTCGATTCCATCGGCGGGTCGGTTGCACCAAGTCCTAGCTTCTTTTTGGGGAGTTCCCCGACTAAGGGGAGTCTGCTTGAATTTCAGACTGAAGATACGTCGTTTCTCGCCGCGGGGGCCCTTGCATCGGACAGGACACGGCAATTCAATATCGCCGACGATCTGGACTGGGTCGTAGGGAGTAATCAATTAAAATTTGGTACCGACTACCGCGCGATTCTGCTCGACGCTTCGCCTGCGACTCAGACATTTTTCTTCGACACTACAGACGTACAAAGTTACCTGGCAACGGGTCGAGGCAGCCTTTCTGCCACAACCAAGAACACTTCGAAGCTACTCACCCAAGCGTTCTCGCTTTACGGCCAAGACACATGGAAGGTGACGTCTCGTCTTACGCTGACGTATGGACTGCGCTGGGAGTTCAGCCCCCCACCGTCGGGTCGCGGCACGACGACACTGGCGTCCTGGGAGAACATCGAAAATCCATCCGCGATTTCACTGGCTCCGTCCGGCGTGGCCCTTTGGAAGACGACGTACGGAAACCTTGCACCACGAATCGGCGCCGCTTACGCCCTAACCCCGCGCGGAGATTTCGCGATCCGCGCAGGTTGGGGCATTTTCTACGATCTCGGTGTCGGACAAATCGCAACACTCGCCACACAGTTTCCGAACTCTGCTGCGCTAACGACTCCGAACGTGAGCGTGCCGATCAGCAATCCGACACCATACCTGCCGACGATCAGTCGGCAGCCTCCCTTTCCGGGAGCCTATGGGGCTTCGCCGAATCTAAAGCTTCCTCATTCTTACCAGTGGAACGTAGCCCTCGAAAAGTCTCTTCCCGCGAATCAAGTAATCACAGCGACGTACGTTGGGCAAGCGGGGCGCGATCTTCTGCGGAATACGGGGTATTACCGTCCAAACGCCAACTTTTCTTCCTTCTTCTATTTGACGACGAACGATGCCTTCTCGAACTACGAAGCGTTGCAGGTGCAATATCGGAAACTCATATCCTCGCGCCTGCAGGGGATTGCGAATTATTCGCTTTCGCACTCCCTCGATAATTCCTCGAACGACGTGGTGAGCGGGGCAAATGCAATTTCCGCGATCGGAGATTACGCATCGTCGGATTTCGACGTCCGTCACAGTTTTTCGGGCGCGTTGCACTTTGAAATACCGGCCGCGGCTAAATCAAGCGTGGCGTCGGATCTAACCAAGGATTGGTCGCTGGATCTGGTGGGTATCGCCAGAACGGGATTTCCCTTCAACGCGACGACGTTCGTCGTGTCGCCGGTGCTTGGTTACACGTTCGTCCGGCCCGATCTCGTGGCAGGACAGCCCTTCTGGGTTGCGAATCCGGCAGTTGCGGGCGGACGAAGTTTGAATCCCCTTGCCTTCACCCCGGCTCGAGCGGGACAGCAAGGTGCCGAGGGGAGAAACGACATCCCTGGATTCGGTTTGACGCAGTTCGATTTTTCCCTTGCAAGAAAGATTTCCATTGAAAGAGTCGGTTTGCAGTTCAGGGCGGACGCATTCAACGTGCTGAATCATCCGAACTTCACTAATCCCGGGGCCAGCGTATTCGCAGGGCCGACGCAATTGAGATCTACGAAAATGCTGAATCAGGGCTTAGGTGGATTGAACCCTCTCTTCCAAGAAGGTGGTCCGCGTTCCTTGCAACTGTCGTTGCGACTCACCTTCTAATTCCAACTGAGGTCCGCCGCAGCTAAAGGAGTGAGCGAATGCTCTCTTTGCGAAAGGTGTGTCTAATACAAAGCAGAATAGTGGGCATGGCGGCGCTGGCCTTCCTGGCTACGCTTAGGATTTGCCCAACGATGAACGCTCAAATGCCGCCACGAGCGGCGGGCGCGACGACTGCAGATGCTGTTAGTGGCAACCGGTTTCTAACGGAGAAAGATGCGATTCGCATGGTTCGGATCGCAGGCCACAACGCTATCAATGAGTACGCCGGTACCTTGACGAAAGACTTCGCATATTTCTCACCCGACCGAACTCAATTTGTAATCGTTTTGAAAAAGGGAAACCTCGAAACAAATACCAACGATTACTCGTTGCTGTTGTTCAAAACGGCCGAAGTGTTTGCTTCTCCAAAGCCACGCATTCTAGCCGCCATGTCATCGTCTTCGAATCGAGAAGCGATTACCGACATTGTCTGGCTGGCTGATAACGACACAATCCTGTTTCTCGGCCAGAATCCCGGAGAAACGACGCAGCTGTACTCTGTCCGCACGAGTTCGAGCGCACTTCGCAAACTCACACATCACCCTACAGATCTCGTAGCCTTCACTTCGAACCGTGCTGGAGAGAAAGTCATTTGCGTGGCGGACAAGCCGCTCGTTCCAGTGGTGACGGATGCGACTCGACGAGCGGGCGTGACGGTGGCGCGAGAAGATATGTCCGATTTGCTCGCAGGCGAGACCCATGAAAGAGCCCTTGATTTAGTGGTCGTCGATACTCGCACGAGTGGTTCCCATCCCTTGTCGTTAAACCCAAACCTGCACGGTGTAGTTTGGGGTGATGTACAGGATTTCTCGTTGTCTCCAGACGGGCGTCGATTGATTGTCAAATTGAATTTGACCGAAGCGCCGGATAGTTGGCGCGAGTATCGTGACCCATCTTTCACCTTTCTTTTCCGGAAAAATACCCCTAAAGGCGCGCTCTCGTGGTTCTATCGCTACACGCTCATCGACACTTCCACCGGGGAACAAAAGGTGCTTCTCGATGCGCCGGTCGGATATCGAGATCCCGAAGTGTCGTGGTCCAGCGGATCGCGTTTTGTCGTCCTAACGGGAGTGTATTTGCCGTTGAGCGATTTGCGGGATGCTCCCGAACTTCTAGCGCATCCGTCGGTGATAGAAGTCGATACAAACTCTTTGCGATACTCACGAGTGAGCGCCGATGATCTCGCCTTTCGGGATTGGGACGAGGACGCAAATATTCTGCGCCTTGAAACTAGGACAACGATTGCATCCGGCAAATCGCCCGAGGCGCGCTATTTCGAGAAACGTGCGGGCGGATGGGTGCCAACGCAGGGTGCGACTTACAAGACACTTCCGCTGCAAGTGTCTGCGGAGCAGAACCTGAATAGTCCTCCAAACATCGTGGTGTCCGACCCGCGGACCGGACGCAGAGCGCGGCTTGTCGAACTGAATCCACAATTGAGCGGGATCAAACTGGGACA
>Ga0207136_1053_pt1 | contig 27467 bp, 29 predicted proteins | sample Alteio_BWMinHeat_8_FD_153552 | JGI IMG/M metagenome (GOLD analysis project Ga0207136, IMG submission 153552) | Enriched cells from forest soil in Barre Woods Harvard Forest LTER site, Petersham, Massachusetts, United States -... | ecosystem: Environmental > Terrestrial > Soil > Temperate forest >...
ATGTCGAACTAGTGTAGTGCGCAGGTTTCGAACCAATCTGAACCTCGACAGCGTCAAGTTGTCAACACTATTTGCCGGGGGGTAGTGGCTACTTTATTTTGAGACTGGGGCGAACCGTGCGGCAGCGACTGCCCTAAACTATTTCGCCTACAACTTCATCAAGATTCATCGTACACTGCGCATGAGTCCGGCTATGGCCGCTGGAGTGACAGATCGCCTGTGGAGCGTAGAGGACTTGGTTGCCCTCTGGGAAGCTTACGAGCAGCGGAGGGCGGAAAGAGTAGCATGAATAATCCTATGTTGCCGTTCTTAATATGGGATGCGTTGGTGTTTCTTGTGGCGGTTGGCGGACTCGTCGCTGGAATCTATATTTTTAAAATGTTAAGAAAACCAAAGTAGCCCCACTACCTGCCGGGGTGATGAACCACAACCGAGTCTCCGATTTCAATACTCATCAAGTCTTCGCCAACCTCCAACGGGCCGGAATAAGTCTTTCTGGTGTGCGAGACAATGTCCGGAACATCCGGAGGCACGATGTGCGAGTAAACAGCGAGTTTCGGTTTCACTTGAGTAAAGACCTGCCCGGCCTGTTCCGGAGTGGTGTGATGGGCCACTATTTTCTGACGCTGCTGCGCACTCAGGCCATTGGGAGTATCCGAATACGCAGCTGGATCGAGTACCTCATGAATCAGAACGTCGGTACCCATGGCAGCGCGGATCAGGTTCTCAGAGTACCTAGTGTCTCCGGAGAGCACGACCGAATGGCCGGCGAAATCCACACGGTAACCGTAGGCAGGCTTGACCGGGCCGTGGTCCACGGCGAAGGCCGTAACCTTCACACCCTGGTTTGCATAGATGACTCCTGGCTTGACGTCTTGAGCTTGAAGCACAGCTCCCGCAGCAGGGAAGCGTTCATCCACGTCGCGGCGTATGTGCACATCGAACGCGTATGCCTGTTGCAGATGGGATGCCATGTGCTTTGTGCCTGGAGGCCCCCAGATTCGCAGCGGGACGCTTCGATCCATGATCCAGCCAGTCAGCCACAAATCAGGAATCCCGACTGTGTGATCTGAGTGCAGGTGAGTAAGGAATAGAGCGTCAATCGCTGTGAAAGGGATGTTGAGCTGATAGAGGCGCTGAGTCGCGCCACGGCCACAGTCAAAGAGTAGTTTCTGATTTCCGGCTTCCACCAGAATGCTGGGGCCGAAGCGGGACATTACAGGACGAGGGTTGCCGGTGCCAAGCAGCGTGACTTTCAAGCTTTGAGCCGGCGCGGGTGCACTGCTGAGAACTGTGGAGATGGCAACCAGAAAAAATGTGCGAGTCAACGAGCGCATCGTGTTCCTCGTAGAGGCAAGTTCTAGATGGGTTGCGAGGCTGCAGAACTGACTGGCAATGCGGCTTCAGAAGTCTCCATCGCCTCAATAATGGAATCGGCGAACTGCGAAGTGCCGGCGTTGCCGCCTACATCATGGGTCAGCTTCTCGCGGCTGCGATAGACCTTTTCCAGGGCATTGCGGATCTTAAGCGCGGCGTCGTGCTCCCCGATATGGCGTAGCATCAGCAGCGATGAGCGTAGAAGTGCGGTAGGATTGGCCAGATTCTTGCCGGCAATGTCTGGTGCCGAGCCGTGTACAGCTTCAAAAATCGCGCAATGGTCGCCGAGGTTCGCGCTAGGGACAAATCCGAGTCCGCCCACGAATGCTGCGCACAAGTCGGAAATAATGTCGCCATAAAGGTTTTCCATCACCAGCATGTCGTATTGATAAGGGTTCATGACCAGTTGCATGCAGGTGTTGTCCACGATGTGTTCAGCGTAGGTGATCTCGGGATAGTCCTTGGCGACGTTCCTCACGCAGCGCAGGAAGAGGCCGTCTGACAGCTTCATGATGTTGGCCTTGTGAATGGCGTGGATCTTCTTTCGGTGGTTCTTGCGTGCGTACTCGAAAGCGAATCGTCCAATGCGAGTGGACGCTTTCTCCGTGATGATCTTCAGGCTCTCGACCACTCCAGGGACAACTTCGTGCTCAATGCCGGAGTAGAGGCTCTCGGTGTTTTCCCGCACGATGATCAGGTCAACGTCGGGATACCGCGTAGGAATGTGCGGCAGATTACGAATCGGACGGAAGTTGGCGTAGAGCTCGAACTTTTGTCGCAAAGCGACGTTAATGCTTGCAAACCCGCCGCCGACTGGCGTAGTCACGGGGCCTTTGAGCCCAACGTGGGTGCGCTCGATGGATTCTGTAAGTTCCTTCGGGATGTACTCGTGGTACTTCTCAAAGGCTTCGGCACCCGCTTCGAAGCTCTCCCATTCGAACTTCACGCCGGTAGCTTCGAGGATGCGCACCGTCGCCCGCGTCACTTCAGGACCGATGCCGTCGCCGGGAATAAGCGCGTTCCAGTGGCATACAACGCGCGAACGTAAGACTGACGAGATATCGGCGTAACCACGACAAACTGTAGAGGCTTAACTAACCAGATCTCTAAAGATCCAGAAGCCTAGTTTTTCAAAACTGGTTTCGCACGAAGTTCCGGCTCTTTCGTCTTAAGCAAGTCTTTCAGTTCGGTCATGAACTCCTGAACATCTTTGAAGTCCAGATAAACCGAAGCAAAACGCACATAGGCAACTTTATCGTAACGGCGGAGGCGGTTCATGATCAGTTCGCCCAGTTCGCTGGTTTTTCGCTCGCGCTCCGCAGACTCGATGACAAAACTCTCTGCCTCATTGACGATCTGCTCCAGCTTGCCAATAGGAACTGGCCGCTTCTCACATGCCCGCAGCAGTCCATTCAAAACTTTCTGGCGATCGAATTTCTCACGCCGTCCGTCCTTCTTCACCACCATGTAGGGAATTTCATCAATACGCTCGTAGGTGGTGAACCGCTTCTCGCACTTCAGACACTCGCGGCGGCGGCGGATGGAATCGGCTTCCTTGCTTTCGCGCGAATCCACCACTTTATCGTTAGCAAAACCACAGAAAGGACACTTCATGGCGCTTAGATTTGTGCTCGACTGATTGTAGCAGGAGCTATTTGATAGGCCCTCTACGCCCGCGTACCTTACTTGACTGATCCGGTTACAGGGTGGGCGGGAAACTCAGCCTGAGTTTCCTCTTGCTCACTTTCTTCCGACAACCGGCGCAGTGAAAGGCGTTCCCGATGTGCAAGCAGCAGGCCCGCGGGTACGATGGACACAAAAGTCACGAGCCAGAGCAAAATCCCGCAACTTGCTGCCAGTTCGTGCGATGCGTGGAAAATGTGCTCGAGCGCGGAAATGGTTGCCAGTTGCGAGCCTCCGCCCACGCCCGGCAACTGGATCAGGGACCCCAACATGCTGGAGCCTGTCAGCAACAAAACTTGTGCACCCCTCACATTGGCTAAGGCTGAACCGTAGGCAGAGATGACCTCGCGATAGGCCAAGGCAATGATCCCCCACATCACCACGGAAACTACGGACAGTTCGAGGAAGGCCACCGGGCTATGGATCGTGTCCAGCCCTCCCTGGAATTCGCGCAGTCTCTGCGCCAACCGGTGTCCTGCATCAGCGGCAACACGAGAAAAGCGGCGTTCAATCCAAGCGGCCAGAACTTCTCCATATTTGGAGACGGTCACGGCTCCCAGCGCCAATCCGGCAACCAGTGCAACCAGCAGAAAACCGGCCACCCGAAGGCGCGGATAAATTTCCGGGTTCGGCAAAAAACGAATTTGGGTTGGAAGAAAAATGGCCAGCACTATCAGGACGGTGAAAGCGCCGGCGTCGAAAATGCGTTCCACAGCCCAGGCGGCTAACTGGGAAGGGAAGGAGAGGTTGGTGCGGCGCGCGATTAAGTAGGGTCGAATTAGTTCGCCCGCGCGGCCAAGAAGAGCAAGACCAGCGAAGCCGATCAGTGTGGGGGGGAACAGGCTGGCGCTGGAAACATCCTTTCGCACCCTGCGGAGAAATATTTTCCAACGGCGCGCCCGGAGCCAATGACTGATGTAAATCAAAACCACGCCGTTAAAAACGAGCAAAGGGCTGACCAACTTGAATTGTCCCCAAAACAGAGGCCAGTCGAAATTTTTCCAGGTCCGGAACTGCATGTAGATGAGTGCGGCGAGAATGGCAGTGATCACCGCATACGCCAAGGTGCGTTTCTTGCCCATTTATCGAACACATCCCAAACTCAGCAGCCGATTCTCGCAACGCTGCAAAAATTTATTCATGCTGGAAAGGTAAATGACTGGAAGGCCACGGTCAACGCGTGGTGCTGTGCGGATTTAGGGCAGTGCAGCTTGCTTGAGAGTTGGCTGGGATCGCGCATTTCGCGCTCGGACCTGAGCAGCGGCTTTCTGTTCTGCCAGTTTCTTGCGATTAAAGTCACGCACGATGCGTGCCACATAAGCCTGGGTCTCATAGTACGGCGGCACGCCATGATACTGTTCCACACGTTGTGGCCCGGCGTTGTAGGCTGCAAGGGCCTTGATCAAGTCAAAGTTATACCGCTCCAACAACTGACGCAGGTACCGGGTCCCACCCTCGACATTTGCCTGCGGATCAAACGAGTTGGCAACCCCCATCTGCGAAGCGGTTTGCGGCATTAACTGCATCAGGCCCCGGGCTCCACGGGGCGAAACGGCCTTGGGATTAAAGCCGCTCTCAGCATGGATCACACTGTTGATCAAATCAGGGTCAAGATGGTGCCGGCTACTGATGCTGTTGATCACTTCTTTCATCGACTGGGAATTCACTGGAGTTCCTACCGCGACCGGCGCTGGCAAGTCTTTCTCGAAGTGCTCAATGTTTTCCGTGGGCACGTCCACATATCCGTTGTTGCCAGCTGCAAGGTAGAGGCGTGTAACCGACCCGAGGACTTCACGGCGCTCGTGACGAATGGAAAAACCGTTGCGAAGGATGGCAATGTCCGATCCCAGGGCTGGGATCGTGACCAGTAACGCAAGAACTAGCGTGATTCTTCGCAACATAGTGTGATTCCACAGCAACTCTGGCCCTAAACCTCGACCGCCGTTCCCAGCACTTGCTCAACCGCCGCCGCTACGCCGTTCTGGTCGTTTGCCGAAGTTACCGCCCAGCCTCGGCCACGCAATTCTTCCGACGCATTCCCCATGATAAAGGGCAACCCTGCAAAGGCAAGCATTTCAATGTCGTTGTAGTTGTCACCAATGGCCATGACCTGTTCGCGGGCTATACCACGATATTTGGCCCAGCGCTCCAGCGCATGGCCCTTCGAACACCCCGTGTTGAGCACATCCACAATTGAAAGATCTCGAGCCGGGTATTCCGTACGCAAAACCGTGATGTCTTTATCCAACCCATTGCCCGCCAGTGCGTTCAATGCCTGTTGCATGCGCGCAATTCCGCCACAAAACATGGCCTGAACCGGGTCCGTTGTAAGAGAATTTTCGATGGGAACCACAAAATCGATGTATTCCAGATTCTTTTCCAACCAGCGCTTGATGCTGCCGTTCAACTCGCGCATATGCTCGAGCACAATCGCACCTTTACTTTCTGAGTCAAAAGTCAGAACGGTATTACCCCGGAATTCTTGCATAGAGGCGCAAAGTTTTCGGCAGGTTTCGACGGGAAGTAGATCGCGATGGAAGGTCTCACCCGACATAGAGCGAGTAACCGCTCCGTTCGAACTGATCAGCCAATGATCGAAGCCAAGTTGCTCTGCAATGGGCAACGCAAACTTGTGCCGCCGTCCGGTGGCCAAAACAACTTCCACTCCAGCCTGATGTGCCCGGAGCAGAGCAGAGCGGTCCGAGGGGGAAATCTCAAACGTTGGATTAAGCAAGGTGCCGTCAATATCAACGGCCAGCAGACGAATGGGCGGTCTCACCACCCATGATTCTAACATTCACGGGGATTTGACCTTTGTTATGTCAGGACAGCATGAAGGACGTTTCCCCGCGGCATGGATCAGCAGAACCCGGCCCTCTGTCATGCTATAGTCCGATTCATCGCATGGGATCCTTACTCTTTTTTGCGTTTTCCTGGTGGAGCATTCTGCTCCGGATCGTGGCCATCATTCACTTCATCCGGCGCCGCCCGGATATGTTCTGGCTCTGGATCATTCTCATTCATTGGATGGGCGCTCTGGTTTACATCGCGGTTGAAGTCATTCCTGATGCTGGTTTGGCGCGTCAATCGTTCAAGGTTTTCCCCCGGCGCAGGAGAATTCAGGAGCTCGAGTCCGCCATCCTCGACAATCCGTCTGCAGGAAACTATGAGGAACTGGCCGACCTCTATCTGGAGGAAGGGAAGTACGCCCGCGCCCGTCAGTGCTACGACAAAGCAATCTCTTCGCGCACAGACTCCCCGGACCCGTTTTACCGGCGGGGAGTGGCTGCTTTGTTTATGGGTGACTTTGCAGCAGCTATTACTGACCTGGAAAGGGTCGTGAAGCAGGATCCAAAATACGATTTTCATAGGGCAGCCGCCCTGCTCGCTCACGCCTACGCTAATACCGGCGAGCCAGCCAAAGCAGACGCGCTTTTCCAGGAAGTAACGAAAATTTCAACCTCGTCAGAAACCTACTACAACTATGCCTGCTTCCTGGCTTCCCAGCAGCGCACAGCGTTCGCGCGGGAATGGGCTCAGCGCATCCTAGACAAAAAGCCAACCATGCCGGGATATCTGCGCCGCCGGGAGCGGCCTTGGTTCCGCAAGGCCGAAGCTCTGTTGGGCCGCCTGCCAAAGTCTGCATAGGTACGTGGATCTGCGCAGGGCAGCCACTCGAAGTCCCTTGAATTAAGAGGTCGCAATCAGGTCGGATGGGGGTACAATGGTGCCGTTTTTGCTGTCAACAGGGAAACCCGTGCTCCCGGCCCCTGCAACACCGACCGATTTCACGATTCCGCAAGGAGACTTTATTTATGAAGCGACCGCTGATCAACGCTACCCTGCTGCTTCTCGTTGTATTGTCCTTCGTGCTCCTGGGCTTTGCTTCGAGCAGCGACATAGTGACAGATCCTGACATTAGCGCCATCGTCGGCGCTGTGAATTCCAGCAATATCCTAGCCACCGCAACCATGATGCAGAGCTTCCGGACCCGCCAATCCTGCTCGGACGAACCCGAAAAAGGGCACGGTGTGACGGCAGCCCGTGATTTTCTTTTCCAACAGTACAGCGCCATTTCCGGGCTCCAAGTCAAGCTGGATAAGTTCACGCATCCCAACTGTCCGACCGCGCCAACCTACAACGTGATCGCATGGCTGCCCGGAAAAAACCCCAATAATCTGGTGATCATCGGCGGTCATTACGATTCCCGCACCACCAACGTCTTTGACAACAAGGCTGACGCCCCCGGTGGCAATGATTCCGGCGCTCAGACTGGCGTGGTTCTAGAACTCGCGCGGGTTCTAGCTAGCCATACTTTCGATTCGACGATCGTATTCATCTCTTTCTCCGGCGAGGAGCAAGGGTTGTACGGTTCGGGCTCCATCGCAGCCAACCTCAGCCGATATTTCACAAACCCGCAAGTGATCGCGATGCTGAACACTGACATTCCCGGCGGTGACAAATCAGCCAACAAGCCTGCTGATCTCATGAAGTTCCGCTTGTATTCGTCGGGGATTCCGCGCGAACAACAGTCCAACAGTCCGGACGGCACTACTGACAACACCTCGCCGTCGCGCGGTGTGATGCGTTACGTCGGGACCTGGGGTGGCGCGTATGTCTCCTCTATCACCATGGAACCGGAGCTGCGTGAAGATCGGCCGGGCCGCGCTAGTGACCACGTTTCCTTCATTGACAACGGTTACCCGGCGGTCCGGCTGATGGAGACTTTCGAATGCTCGCCTTCACCGGTGAACAACACTTGCGGCCAACCGCTGCTGCCGTGTCCTCCACCCGCCCAGATACCAGCTTTTTGTAAAGACCCGCAGTTCATCACCACGCACCAGCATTCCCCTCACGACCTGGTCAAGTTCATCACTCCCACCTATGCTGCGACGATTGCCCAGGTCATAGCTGCCACCGCCGCCAGCCTTGCGCGCGCGCCCGGATCGCCGCTCAACTTCGACGCTCAAGGCAACACGGTGCAGGGAATACAGATCAAGTTCGATGATCCTGCGGGAGGAAATGTTGACCACTTCGTTGCTGCGGCCCGGTCCGTCGCCGAGAACTTCTATCGCCAGCGAATCATCGTTACGCACGACACCAAGCGGGTGATTTCAGCCCAGGAGCTCGGCTTCAACTCCGGTGACAGCTTCTTCGTTTCCGTCTCCGCGGTTGACAAGTTGGGACATGAATCGCTGTTTGCTTATTCAGAAGTCCGGTGCGATTCCTCTACTTGTGTGATTCCTTCATACGCCGATAACTTCCGAGAGCCCCTCCACACGGGGCCCGACGAGGACGACAAATAGATCGCGGCACGGGAGAAGCTGATGCTTCTCCCGTGCCGCTTTTTTGGAGTTTAACGCGGGTGTCAGGTTTGCAACTGCCTGAACCCAGGTTATCTGCGCACTCGTTGCTTTTCCTGCAATCTTTGCTGTTGTTGTTCGTGCCTCTGCTCTAACTGCTGCGTCTGTTGTTGATGCCTCTGCTCGACCTGCTGTCTTCTTGCTTCATCAGCATTCTTTCTTTCTAGCTGTTGATGTTCCTGTTCCTGCTTCTGCTGCAGCTTCTGGTGGTCCTGTTGCTGCTTCTGGTATAGCTTTTCCTGCTGTTGCTGGTACTTTTGGTCCTGCTTAGCGTTCCCCGTGTTTGGAGGAGCAAGACGTTCGTGCGGTTGAAGGTCCTTAGCGTGGGCTGGAACAGGTGGCCGGGGAACATTGTTCTCTGGCCGAGAAGGATTGTTCCCGGGCCTAGGAACGCTATTCCCTGGACGCGGAACCGTATTGGCTCGTGGCTCACCTCCGGCACGATTTGCTGAAGGGTTATAAGGACCTCCTGCTTCTTTCGCCGGCACGACGTCGTGGTCCTTAAATGCGCCTGGCCGAGGAGTGGCCGCGACTGGCGGTCTGCCATGATTTGCCGACGCCCGTAGTTCTGGGTTTCCGCGAGCAGCTTGTACATGTTCATTCTGAGCCGCCACAGGGGGAATATGTCGTTCGCGTTCCGCAGCTTCTTCTTCCGGCCTTGGACGCTCGTTGATTCCGCCTTCGCCGCCGTTGTAGCTGACCCGGTTCACCGTCGTGTTGTTGATCACCGTGGTGTTGTAAACATTGTGAATATTGGTGATGTTCACATTGTTCACGGACCGGTTGTAGAAGAAGCGTCCATCTTCCCAGCGTCCGCCTTCATAGCCATGGCCGAAGTAGCCGAAGCCGTAAACAATTCCGCCATAGAAGCCGACACGCGGTCCCCAGTATCCTTCATGGAAAATGAAAGCCTCGCCGCCCCAGCCCCACCAGCCCGGAGTCCAGAGTAAGCCCGGCTCAGGCGCCAATACCCACGTACCTGGCACCCAATAGTAATCGTCGTCGCCATAAGCCCAGTAGCCAGGAACCCAAATGTAGCCCTCGGCAGGGCAAAGCGGCTGCACGTACACCGGCAGCGGTGGCGGACCGAATCTGACTGAAATACTGATCTGCGCGGACGACGGGGTAGATAGCGCCGTCAACATCAAAACTGCAAGAAACAATGAACTGAACAGCAGTGAAGAAATGCGTCGAATGGAAATCATGTTTCCTCCTGCCCCTCTGAAGTATCGAGCCCATAACTCGGGCACGGTTTACAAATCCCTGCCTTACACAGACAATAACCCGCGCTCCAGGACTATGTTGCGCCACAGGGAGTTGCCTGCAGAATCTCGAGGTTGCGGTGAGCGATGGCCCTTGATTTTTTGAATCCATCGGCTTGTAGGAGTATCTCTCGAATGCGCAGCTTGGCTTTGTGTAACTGCGACTTCGAGGTTCCCACCGAGCAATCCAACAGTTCCGCGATCTCTTTGTGCTCATAGCCTTCGACTTCATGCAGCAAGAAAACTGTCCGGTATCCGTCGGGCAATTCTCCGATCGCCCGGGTCAGGGCAATGCGATCGATGGTACCGGTCAAGCAAGCATCCTTTCCGCCATATTCGCGCCGGACAAAGAGAGTATCTGGATTGCAAGGCTCGTCCAAAGAAATCTGGCGCAAAGTTTTCTTGCGGAAGCGCATCAACACTGTGTTGACTGCGATACGATACAGCCACGTGGAGAGCGCCGAATCACCGCGAAACGTGGACAGCTTTCGAAACACCTGCAAAAACGCATCCTGAGTCAGATCCTCTGCCTCCGCAGTGTTATTAGTTAAGCCCAGGCAAACTGAGTAAACCCTCGTTTTGTGCTTGTGAAACAAAACGGCAAATGCGCTGGCATCACCCTCCTTGGCCCGCTTTATCAAGTCAGGGTCCGACTCGGGAGCCGCTGTGAAATTGGTGTCACTGTTCATTTGCTTCTCCTTTCAACTGGCGAAAGTTCCAGCAATAATCGATAAAGCCCGAACACACTTATCCTGGCCTGCGCGTTACGCTACTGCGCGCAGTTGAACCGGAATCTCCCTGCAATTGTTTTTAGCAAGTGCTGTCAGCACCACAAGTGTCGGTACTTTTTCTAACGCACTACGATTGCCAAATCGCACTGCTGTAAATTGAGCAACTAACCGCGGACGGAGCTGCCTATGTGTGTAATTTTTACAAGCAAGGTTGGTTAAGACTGATTTACATTCAGAGGTTGCCTACAATCCCTTGTCGTCTCTTGCCATCGATGAACTTCACGCGTTGCATTGACATTTAACTGAGCCGGTTCTATCGTTGCCCTCCGTATCGCCCATGAACATCGTCAAAGCCACACATCGCTTTGAAGAATGGCTAGGCCACCAAATTACCGTGGTTCGGCCTGACCTTCACTTCAAACACGAGTTCATGGCAGAAGGTGTGTTCCCGTTCCTGCGAGCAACGTTTTACCGCTGGATGCAAATCTGGCCGGAGATTTGTTCCGATGTAGCCAAGGCGCCCCGCGTCCTTGCCGTAGGAGACCTGCACGTCGAGAATTTCGGAACTTGGCGTGATGTAGAGGGCCGTCTGGTCTGGGGAGTCAACGATTTCGATGAAGCCGCGGTATTGCCCTATACCGTGGATCTGGTGCGCCTGGCCACCAGCGCCTTGGTTGCAGCCGATGAAGAGCATCTGACCTGCAAATCCAAAGATTCTTGCCGCGCAATAATCGAGGGTTACAGGGAAGCGCTGGTGAATGGTGGAGGACCGTTCGTTCTTGAGGAATACCACACCTGGCTGCGTCAAGCTGCCACCGGAGCGCTACGTTCCCCGGTGCGATTTTGGAAGAAGATGGACAGCTTGCCTAGAGTTAAAGGAGCGATTCCTCCCCAGGCCCAATCGGCGTTGGAGTCCGTCATGCCAGAGAAAGGCCTCAACTACCATTTAGTCCGTCGAGTCGCTGGGCTGGGAAGTCTGGGCCACATCCGGGTGGTGGCGGTCGCGCAATGTCATGGCAGCCGCGTTGCCCGCGAGGCCAAGGCGCTCACTCCGTCCGCCGTGGGTTGGCTCAACGCCGAGGGCTCGTCTGTAATCCTCTACGGGAACATTGTGCGGGGTGCGGTTCGTTGTCCGGATCCGTTTGTACAACTGCGTGGTTGCTGGCTGGTGCGCCGCTTGTCACCGCACTGTTCTCGCATTGAACTAAGTATGCTGTCGGCGAATCGGGACGAGCTGCGCCTGCTTAACGCCATGGGATGGGAAACGGCCAACATTCATTTGGGAAGTGCAGACTCACGCAGACTCATTCTGCGCCACTTGGACAAGCTAAAGCCTAACTGGCTGTTCAACGCAGCCATGGAAATGAAGAAAGAAGTCCAGCGCGACTGGCGCGACTGGAGCAAATTCATGTCTTCCAAGTCCAGGTAATGTGGGTACCGGGAAGATCTATTCAAATTTGCCTGGGAAAGCCACACGACATGGCGTCCGATGATTCCAGGCGAGCCGCAATTCCCGTTGTTTCCCGTTGCAGGGTATTAAACAGCTCGTCGAGGATGACTTGGAGCGAATCAGGATCGTCCCGCAGAGCCCTGCCTACGCTTTCCCGATCTACAGCCAATTCGCCGATAGTTTTCGTTCCTTTGAGATTGGGCGCCAGGATCGGCGGTAGAATCGAACCCAGATGGTGCCTGCGCCGCCGGGACTTCCCGGCCACTGCGGCAAACGGGTAATCAAGGCTGCCCGTCGCCATCCAGTGCACTACCAGCTCCTGTACGTGAGCTGCACCGCAGGCTGGGTAAAACCCGTCTTGGTGTGCCGCATCATCCAGCCATTGCAGCACCCTCAGTTTGTCTTCCGCATGGCTTTCGACAACAAGAAACCAAACTTGTCCCGCAAGTTTCTTCTCGCTGCAAATTGTGCACTCGTGCATCGCGCTCATGATGACAGCCGTCCTTTCATACGCAGGCTGTTTTTAGCCGACAATCTTCGCCATCCCTTGTCGCTGTGTTCCCAGAACCGCGGAGGGAGCCTTCCTGCTTATAGCTATCCGTGGAACCGCGACCAGACCTCGCCCTTCTTCGTAGGAAAGCGTTACCAACAACGCGCAGCGGTCACAAAGCCAATAGTATTCAGCGTTTGGAGCCGACGCGCTCCGACTCCTAGGCCGCTTCGGCTGCGCAATTTCAATCGCAATGGTTTCCATTCGAAACAGTTTTCCTTCGCGGAGTTGGCGAAAGACACTGGCGCAGTCCGAATTGGCACATTTTTGGAGCATGTTCGCAGACATCAACTCTGGGGGAAGAGCAGACGAGCCTAAGCACGTCCGTCACCATAACCAGCACAGCATCAAAGTAAAAATACCGCCGGAATGCGGGTCATTCCGCGTCGCTCCCTGTGCAAGCAAGTGTGCTGCCTAAAACTTGCCCGGCAACGCCGACATCTCGTCAGTCTTACGTTCGCGCGTTGTATGCCACTGGAACACGCTGTCAGTGCCCGCTATGATGAAGCCGATGCCCAAAACTGTGCTGATGTGTCCGCCAACATTTTTCGATGTGCGGGAAGCCAAGAATCCCTATATGGGCAGCCCCATTGATCACGCCAAGGCGCAACAGCAATGGAATCACTTGCGACAAGCGCTGGAAGATTCAGGACTGAAATTGGAGATCATTGATCCGGTCGAAGGACTCGACGACATGGTATTCACCGCCAACCAGATGTTCGTCGGCCACCATGACCAGATCGGGAAATTCATTGTTCCCAGCCGCATGCGCTACCCATCACGGCAAAAGGAAGTCGCTTTCTTTACCGCTTGGTTTCGTCAGCACGGCTACAAGATCATCGAACTTGACCTGGAAGGAGAATATCTCGAGGGTCACGGAGACTTGATCTGGCATCCAGATGACTCTCGCATCTGGGCGGGCTACGGTTTTCGCTCCACCCGCCGCGGGGTGGAGGCCTTTACGGCTGCAATGCGTGATCTGGGCATTCTCGTAGTTCCATTGGAGCTCGTGGATGACCACTGCTATCACCTCGACACTTGTTTTTGTCCGCTGAATACTGAGGCTGTACTGATTTACCCTGGCGCATTTTCGCCCGAATCGATCGAGAAGCTGCGTATCGGATGGAAACGCATCTACGAACTGAGCCGGGATGAAGCCCGGCAGTTTCTGGGAAACGGTATTGTCGTGAATGGCCTCTTCATCACGCCTCACCTGACTCCGCATCTCGCTGAAATCCTGACGCGTGAAAACCTGGTGCCTGTAGTAGTCGAGACCTCGGAGTTCGAGAAGTCAGGAGGCAGCGTGTTCTGCATGAAGGCGTTTATCGAATGAGTTTCACGCGATAACACTCGACGGATTCCCGCGCAATCCTTATCATGGAGTTATTACGAGGTAAGAAAATGCCTGAACCAACTTATGAAGAATTGAAAGCGCGTCTGGCCGAATTGGAAAAACAAGGGCCGCGTCGTACCGCCAGCATGGAATTCAGGGTCAGTGAAAAAGGCGGCGTCAGTGTTTATGGTCTGGGCCGCTTCCCGGTCACGCTCTACTACGAACAGTGGACTCGGCTTCTTGAGTCCGCCGATAAACTCCGCGAATTCATTGAAGAAAACAAATCCAAACTCAAGCTCAAAGGGCAATAGTTTCGAACAGGAACAGTATCTCTACTTGACCACACGCGGACGCAAGAGTGGGCAGCCTCGTGAGATCGAGATCTGGTTCACACATCTTAACGGGCGGTTCTATGTGACCGCCGAATACCCAACCTCGCAGTGGGTACAAAATCTGCGCGTGAATTCCGACGTGCAAGTACGGGTCGGCGGAAAGAGCTTTGCTGCTCACGCACGCTTCGTCTCCCATGAGACTGAAGCCGAACTGCATCGGGCGGCCTCTGATTTATCTCGAACTAAGTACGGTTGGGGAGACGGGCAAGTAGTGGAATTGCTTCCGGAATCCCAAGCCGAGTGAACCAGCGATTCGACGTAGAATAAGAACTTCATGTCCGAAGATATTCTCACGCTCGCACCGCCTCCGGCTGATGCGCGGCTCTCGTACGGTAACGATTCAAATCAGTTTGCAGACCTTCGCCTGCCCAAAACCAAAGGCCCATTTCCGGTCGCGATGAATATCCACGGAGGCTTCTGGCGAGCCAAATATGACCTCGTTCACGCGGGACACCTTTGTGCGGCGCTGACCGCCAAAGGTCTCGCCACTTGGAATATCGAGTACCGCCGAGTCGGCAACCAGGGTGGAGGCTGGCCTGGCACGTTCGAGGACATTCGCAGTGCTTACCGCTACCTGCCCAAAATTGCGAAGCGGTATGACCTTGATGTGTCCAAGGTTGCGGTGATGGGTCATTCCGCGGGCGGACAACTCGCACTCTGTCTTGCTGCCCATGAATCCTCGCTCAAGAACGTCATCTCTCTGGCGGGCGTGCTTGATCTGCAGCAGGCGTGGGAACAACATCTCAGTAATAATGCCGTCGTGGAATTTCTCGGCGGCAAGCCCAACGAAGTTCCAGAGCACTATCACGAAGCAGACCCGATGCAACTCGCGGTGGACCACTCGACTGTGCAGTGGCTGATCCACGGTGCCGGGGACGATGTTGTCCCAGCCAATTTCAGCCGCACTTGCGCCGAGCAAAAGAAAAATCACGGAGAAGATGTGCACTACCTGGAGATCTCAACCGCTGGTCATTTTGATCTGATCGATCCCCACTCGAACGCCTGGCCGAAAGTCGAAAACACCGTCCTGCACCTGCTTTGAAACAATGTAGGCGTGGGCGTCCCCGCCCGTGCGGGCGCCGTCGCTGAACCCAGCCTTAGATCCTCGGCCTCGTCAACTCGAAGCACAGGTAGATCATCTGCCCAACATGATGATCCAGGTGGGCTGCACATTTCAGAACCATGTGGAAACGGCTTCCCACATCCCCAGCGCGCACCGCCGAATAGGGTGCTGACCAATCCTCGTCTGATTGAGCCTCGACAGTCCGCAGTACCATTTCAATCGCCTGATCAAAGTTTCGGAGAACTTCTTCTTTGGGCAGATGTCGAGGCTCGGTAAACTCCCGGTCACGGTCTCGCACGTATCCTGTCCCCGCGATCTGTGTACCGATGTAGTAATTCAAATTACCCGTGAGATGTAATACCAGGTGGCCAAAACTATTCCCGAACAGAAAGGGCTTTTCCCAGAATTGGTCCTCGGTAAGCGGCTTCGCCAGTTCGTGCACCCGCAAGGCCAAGGCCTCGTAACGCTCCGTAAGCCCTAACCTAATCGTAGTCAGCAAATCTTCCATGGTGTATTCCTTCGTGTGCTTTTATTGTTACATGAGTATGAAAATAATCAGGACCCGAGTGGATTCGCCGAATCTTGGGTTAATTTAGCAAGCAAGTGGATGACATATAATGAAACGTTTGTTTCCTGTTCTGTGTGGTCTTATCCTGATCACAATATCAACGGCACAGAACACTAGGGAAGGGAACCAGCAGTCCTCCTCTGCGACTCGCACCGTCAAAGGCGTACTTGAGGGTTCGCGGATAGCAGTCTTCGACACGGCCAAGGACTCTTGTGAACAGAGCGACGTTCCGGATGCGATGGCCCGCGCCTTCCGCGACTACAAGGGAACTGTCCACCTGATTGCCTCGATCGACGTTCTGCGCCAGAACCTTGGGTCCACTCTTCTGAGCGCAAAGCACAGTTGCGACGTGGCGTACACCTCCGTTCACGATCCGAATCCCGCACACTTTAACGATTCCACCTGGCTCGATTCGTTCTACAGCCTTGACGGGAAAAAGATCGTTGCTTTGGGACACACGGAGTATCACGGCTGGGAGCACTCCGGCTGGTGCCACCTAACCAATGGCTTCCCAGGGTGCGAATACGACGCCGATACTTTTCACTTCTCCGACGATGGCGGATATCACTTCAAGTCGTTGAAGGCGCCAGCGAATTTTTTTGTCGGAATCCCCTATAAGTATGAGATAGACAAAGGCCCTTCGGGCTACAGCGTGGATACCAACATTGTGAAGGTCGGCAAGTGGTATTACGCGATGTCAACCTCATGGCAATGGCCTCAGAACTGTACAGCGGATAAGAGACCACAACATTGTCTGACACCTCTTGGTGGAGCACCCATTCGTACCTCGACCCCTCTCGATCCTTCCTCTTGGCGCGGCTGGAACGGCAAAGATTTTTCACTCACCTTCGTCGATCCTTACCTGGGCCCGGTGAAGCATCCCCAGGATCACGTTTACACCCCGGTACCGTACATGGCTTACGTGACCGCCATCAATATCTATGAGCCTGCGCATTTATTCGTCGCGACGCTCTTCGATGGCTGGGATACGACCTATGGGCCTGAGGGTCTGTATCTTTCCACGTCAACTGACCTGATCAATTGGACCAAGCCCACATTGGTGGTGACCCAGGCCGATCTCCTTGCCAAGGAACCGAAAGGGAACTGGTCTTACGCGTACTTCACCTTGCTCGATCCCAAATCGAAGGACGCGAACTTTTCAAGCATGGGCAACAACCCTTATGTGTACTATGTGCGGCTGGATAACAATAATCCACCGTACGCTCGCGTCCTATTCCGTCAAAGGGTCAAGTTAACGCTGAATCAGTGAGTCTATTTGTCAAACCAGCCGTTACTCATTACTAAACGCGCCGGTATTCAGCTTTACCTCCGGCATCTCCTTAATTTCCTTTATGGCAATCGTCCGCGTCCCGTTTCTCTCGTCAACCGTTCCTGTCGCGCGTACGTACTTGCCGACGAACGGCATCAACTTCTCACGTTGACTCAGATCGGGCATTTGATCGGAGATCGGGAAGTATATGTCCCCGGCTTTTGTAAGAATGACCAACGGCGACCCGCTCTTCGCACAAGCTATCGCACAGTCAAGATTAAAGTCAGTGGCGGTGGACTTATGGTTCTGAACCGGACAGGCCACGTCTCTCACCAGGCCCTCTACGGACGCCTTGTACTCAGAGGGTGCTGCTTTGGAAGGGCCTTTGCCCTGAGGGAAGGATGCTGTTGTTGATGCGAGAGCAACACCGAGCACAAGAACCGTGCGGTAACTTGCGAATGACTTCATGATAATTATCTCCTTGGTAAAAACTTAGCCAACTTTTGCGTTCAAGAAGGAATATAGCAGTTGCTTGCCCGCCCATAGTTCATCTAAACTCAAACTATGGATGAAGCAAATCAATTGGCCAAACTCAGCGCACAGCTCGCCGATCCAACGCGTGCCGCAATCGTAGTCAGCCTCATGGATGGAAGCACGCGGCCCACAGGAGAGCTCCAGATCTCAGCGAATGTATCTCCTTCCTCGGCTAGCATGCATCTTTCAAAGCTCGTAAGCGCGCGCATCCTCACAGTGGTCAAACAAGGGAGGCTAAAGTATTACCGAATCGCGACAGCTGCTGTTGCCCACGCGGTTGAAGCGTTGTCCATCATCGCTTCACCCGGAGCGGCCCTTCAGATGGCTGCCCGCTCTTCCTTGAATCCATTCTCGTTTGCTCGCACCTGCTACGATCATTTGGCCGGCAAACTTGGAGTCGAAGTCGTCGCTGCTATGCAGAGCCGGAATTTCATCCGCGCCTCTGGAAAAAGCTACAAAGTCACAGCGAGTGGTTCCGATTGGCTGAACGAGATGGGGATCGACTGGAAGGAATTGCAATCGGAGAGGCGGTTGTTCGCAACACAATGCCTCGATTTTACCGAGCGCCGCCACCATCTATCTGGTGCGCTTGGTGCCGCGTTGCTTGCTCGCATGATCGAATTGGATTGGATTGTAAAGTTGCGAGTGCCTCGCGCTGTCCGCTTGTCTGATAAAGGAAGAATGGAGCTCAGCAAGAGATTGTGCCTCGAATTCACCAACGAGCACAATGTGAAGTACAAGCCAAAGTAAATTCGCAGCTAATGTTCAAGCGCAATTCCTCAGCACCAGAGCCGAGTTCTTGGAGCCGAACGCAATGCAATTGCAAACTGCGTGCTCAATAACTTTCTTCCGTCCCGCCTCCGGTACATAATCTAGATCGCAGTCAGGATCAGGGGTTTCCAGGTTGATCGTCGGTGGAATTTGTCCGTTCCTCATAGCCACAATCGTGGCCGCCACTCCAGCCGCCCCGCATGCACCCTGCGGATGTCCAATCTGTGACTTCAATGCCGACATCGGAACCTGATGCGCCCGCTCGCCCAGCACGAGCTTCAGCGCCCGCGTTTCAATGCGGTCATTCAGTTGAGTTGAAGTTCCGTGCAGATTCACGTAATCCACGTTCGCTGCATTAATTCCAGCCTGCTTCATGGCCAGACCGATAGCCCGCGCCGGCTCCTCGCCGCACTCCTGCAATCGCACTCGATGAAAGGCCTCGCACGTGGATCCGTATCCGCACACTTCCGCCAGCATCTTTGCTCCGCGCGCCCGCGCGTGTCCGTACTCTTCCAGCACAAACATCCATGCACCCTCGGCCAGCACGAAGCCGTCGCGATCCACCGAGAAGGGACGCGACCCGCGTTCCGGTGCGTGGTTCCAAGAGTCAGTCAAAATCTTCATCAGGATGAAGCCTTTGATAATGCCCAGCGCGATGGGTGCGTCCGCGCCACCGCTCAGTACCATGTCGAGGCGTCCGGACTGAATCTGACGCAGCGAATATCCGAACGCATCCGTGGACGAAGTGCAGCCTGTGGTGATCACGTGGCTCGCGCCGCGCATCCCGAAACGCACATTCAGTTCGCTTGAAAGTGCACCCATGACTCCGGTAGGCACGCAGAACAAACTCATCTGCTTATATTGCTGATGGAAGAACAGGCGGTACTGTTCCTCGGTAAATTCCTGCGATCCGCCTCCGGAGCCGATGATCACTCCGAAGCGCCGTTTCTGCTCCAGGGGAAGGGAACTGGCGTCAATCCCCGCATTGGACAAGGCTTCGGTAGCCGCTGCCAGCGCCAGCGGCAATACTCGGGAAACATGTTTACGGTCCCGCTTCTCCACCCACGCCAGTTCGTCGAAATCGGGAACTTCGCCGGCGATTTGTACCGGAATCTCCGTCGAATCAAAACGCGAGATACGTCGCACGCCGCTCTGGCCCTGTAAAGTGGCCTCCGAGAATGCCGCATTCCCAACGCCGTTAGGACTTACCACTCCCATGCCGGTAATTACCACTCGTCGTTGCACACTTCCTCCATCTATTGGCGAATCGCTTCGTTGCTAAGGTATCAAAAAAGCTGAATTGGTTTGTCAGATTTAGATGCAGAAAGAGCGCAGATGGGAATTAGCGGAAAAAAGGGGAACGAGCGGCCCTCGTTCCCCCGTCAGCTTTTACTGCTGATGCGGTAATTGCAGCATCAACCCGCTTTGGCCGGTTTCCACTGACGGCAACTGGCCGTTCCAGCGGTCAATCAGGGCCCTCTGATTCTCGAGTCGCCGCAGTTCCAGCAACTGCGCTGTCAGAGAACTCTGCCGGATACGATTGGCGTCGGCTTCGCCCTGCGCTCGTGTTACTTGTGACTTAGCATCTCCTTCGGCCTCTGCAATTTTCTTGGCGGCCTCAGCTTGCGTTGTGGCCAGCTCATTTTTCGCCCGCTCCGCTTCCTGGATCGCTTGGGCCTTTGCCGTGATGGCCTGGGCAATCACTCCAGGGACGCGAGGTGCTCCAATGAACCCAAATTGCTGAACGCCTACGCCCACGTTCGTGACCTTGTCCTGAATCTGTTTTTCCACCCGGCTGAGGAATTCTGCCTTCTTTTCTCCGTACACGTCCTCCACCGTGTACGTGGACGCGACCTCATTGAGCGAGTTGCGCACAATGTCCCGCAAGATGCCATGCGTAAAGCGATCGAGGTTGTTGACCCTGTACTTCACGTAGAAGTCCGGCACCTTCGTGGGCTCGATCGCATAGGACAGGGAAACGTCGGCAAAAATTTCCATGCCTTCCTTGCTGTTGAAGCCCATCTCCTCGTTCAACGGATTCCCCTCGCTGACATTTTTGGTCCACTTCACCGTTTGCACATAGGTCGGGAACTCGATGATCTGTGTGGTGAGTGGACTGTAGAAAACCCATCCCGTCCGTACCGGGATCTCCGATGCTCCACGCTGACTGCCCGCCAGGTTGACCTCTACGCCGACATAGCCGGCCTCGATACGGGTTACGCCAATCAAGAAACTGAAAATCAACCATACCCCGACCAACACGGCAGCAACAGTGAAAAGCAGCAATGTCAACGAGCGTCGGGAAAAGCCACTGCCCCATTCATGATTGATGGTGCGTGGCGTCCGTTTGTCATCGTCAGAATTAAAAAGAGTCATAGTTTCCTCCAAATCATGCGTACCACCAGCGGCACGCAAATCAGCAAAACGAAAATTATCGTGACTCCGCCCAGCAGTGACGAGTCCCGAGGCTGGTTCATCAAGTGGAAAGCACCCACCAGAGCTCCGTACGCAACCAGGCACACGGCCAGAATCGCGACTAAGCGAAAATGATGTCTCATCTTTATTGACTCCTCCTGAACCTAGTCCAGGCCTGGAGCACTTTGTTCTTTAAGCTTAAATCTGCCAGAAGCGGCTTTTGGTAGGTCTTACATGGTGTTGAACAACTTTGAATAACAGCTAATCAGATGTTGCCCTGATCGCGCTGGATTCAGACTACATTGCCCGGTGGGTCAATAAGTTGCAGGCAAAATTCAGCATCAATACTGGCGCAGTTCGCCGCAGGCCGGGAGAAGCCCCCCCGTGCCTGCGGTGATACTGCGGACACCTTATTGTTGGCAGCGGGTGTTCTACGGAGTCAGCTCGAACACCGTTCCACACCCCACACCGGCACATACATTGTTGTCGCCGAGTATGCCACCCTGCGATGTCCCTCCATAGAGGTTTCCCGCCTGGTCAAGCGTCATGAAAATGGATGGAAGCGCGCCATCTGGGGAATTCTCGAAAACATGCAGCACCTTGAAATTTCCCCCATTCGCATCCATCTCATACACGGTTCCGCAGCCCGGAGGAGTACCACATTTCCCAAGATCTCCCCCTGCGCTGCCAGTGCCCAGAACCTTGCCATTGGTGGCGACGAGGCCTCCAGGTAATTCGCCATCGGTTCCGCTAAAGCTATGCAGCACGCTGAACTTCCCGGTGGTGTCTAGCTCGAACACTTCTCCCAGATCGGAGGTGCCACCCTTGAGCGTGACTCCGAAGAGATTGCCATTCTCGTTGATAGCTATTTCAATAGGGAACTTTCCGTCCGTCTCCTTGAATTTATGGAGTACGGTAAACTTGCCGGCAGTATCGAATTTGAAGATGGTACCGCACCCGGGCGCTGGGGCGAATCCACTCTTACAAAGAAGGTGGCCACCTTCCTCCGCAACACCATAAATATTGCCCGCTGAATCGGAGACCAAACCACCGAACGGAATATTGCCGTCAAACCAATCGAAGCGATGCACGGTTGTAAGTTTGCCGGTCTTCACGTTGACCTTGAAGATGGTTCCGCAGCCACCATAAATGAAGCACTTACCGTTGGTATTGCCCGCACCTTGCGTTACACCATATAGATTGCTTTTCGTATCGCTAACCAAGCCTCCAGCAGCCCCTGCTCCATCCCTCCCGGCCTGGAACTGGTACAGCAACGTCAGCACACGCCTCGCGCTAAGCTTGAACACAGTACCGCAGCCGAACAAGCAAGGACCGTTGCCGCCTCCTGTGGTTACACCAAAGAGGTTGCCATTAGCCTGCTGAACCATTTTTCCGTTTGGAAACGCACCGTCAGAAGGCTTACCAATGAAATTGTGCAGGGCAGAATACTTCCCGTTGCTATTGATCCTGAAAATCGCTCCCGACCCACCAGTACCACCAAAATCGGCTAATCCGATAAGATTTCCCTTACCATCCAGCAGAAATCCGCTCGGACCTTCCCCTTGACCGGAATTGCGTCCCTTGAGCGTGTTGAGGATTGTGAATGTCTGAGCGGGTAGTGGTTGGACGGCAAATAGAACGGCAATAGTAAGAACTAGACATACAACAAGAATTTGGTACTGCTTCATTACTTGGGTCTCCTTGGATTTGATCAAGTCCGGCATACGCAGAAAACAAGTGCCACGCATTGGAATGATTCGCGGTATTTGTTTCTCGAAAGCCTGCCTGCGACAAGGATTGTGAGCTACAAACGCGAGTGACATTGTAAAAGTGTTGTCAAATCCACTGAACATCATGCCCTTGTTAACTTCTGAGGGTCGCAATATGCAAAGTGCTGCGTAATTGGGCTTCGATCCTGCGGTATCGGGTCGCACGGCGTTATAATCGCGTTTCTCCAACGGAGGACTTTTTGGCTTACGAAGATTTGCGCGAATGGATCGCCACGCTCGACCGCGCTGGTGAACTAAAGAAAGTAAGTATCGAAGTCGATCCCATCCTGGAAATCGCCGAGATCACCGATCGGGTAAGCAAGATGCCAGGCGGCCCCGCACTGCTCTTCCAGAACATCAAAGGCCACCCGGGTGCGCAGGTGCTCATCAATCAATTCGGTTCTGCCCGCCGGATGAACCTTGCGCTTGAAGTGGACAAACTCGACGAATTCGCCGATCGCATCCGACAGTTCATGGATGTAAAGTCTCCACAGGGGTTCCTGGATAAGGTAAAGATGCTCCCCATGCTGGCCGAAATGGGCAAGTTCTTTCCCAAGACAGTTTCTAGCGGCCCCTGCAAGGAAGTGATTCGCCGCGACAACTTCTCTCTCGACGAGTTTCCTATCCTGCAGTGCTGGCCCAAAGATGCTGGCCGATTTATCACCTTGCCTTGCGTGGTTACTCGCGATCCCAAAACTGGCAAACGTAACGTTGGCATGTATCGTATGCAGGTTTACGACTCGCACACCACAGGAATGCATTGGCAGCGGCAAAAAGTTGGGGCTGAGCACTACCGCGAGCGTTTGCGGGAAACGCAGCCAGAGGTGTCTTCGCGGGTGGATCTGATGGCTCGATCGTCGGGCGGTTCTGTTATCCCTGATGGCCTTCGGCCTGGGGGCAAGATGGAAGTCGCCGTAGCCATCGGCACCGATCCCTCCATCACGTTTTCCGCCATCGTTCCTGCTCCTCCCGATGTCGAGGAATACCTGATCGCCGGATTCTTGCGTCAAAGACCGGTAGAGCTCGTAAAATGCGAGACCGTGGACCTAGAAGTCCCTGCTTCATCTGAAATTGTTCTTGAAGGCCACGTCCACTTGGACGAGCTAAGAACCGAAGGCCCCTTCGGCGACCACACCGGATTTTACTCACTCGAAGACGTGTATCCGGTCTTTCATCTTTCCTGCATCACGCATCGCAAGAACCCGATCTACTCCACCACGATCGTGGGCAAACCACCCATGGAAGACGGTTGGGTGGGCAAGGCTGTCGAGCGCATCTTCCTTCCACTGATGAAGCTCACCATTCCGGAAATTGTGGACATCAACCTTCCCATCGAAGGCGTGTTCCACAACCTGATGATCGTCTCCATTAGGAAGTCTTATCCTGGGCAGGCGCGCAAGGTGATGAATGCGGTCTGGTCGTTGGGCCAGGCTATGTTCACCAAGTGCATTCTGGTAGTGGATGAAGACGTCAATGTTCAGGACATCGGGGAAGTTACGCTCAAGGTGCTCAATCACATTGACCCTGAACGTGATATCCAATTCACACTTGGACCTGTGGATTCGCTTGACCATGCTTCGCGCCTGCCCAACTACGGATCAAAAATGGGAGTGGACGCCACCCGCAAATGGCCTAGTGAAGGTTTCAACCGCCCCTGGCCCGACGAAATCGTGATGAATGAAAAGACCAAGGCGCTCGTGGACAAGAAGTGGAAAGATCTTGCGAAACAGCTGGGATTGGACTAGATGAGCGAGTTGAGTCCAGTATTAGCCAAACGGTTACGAGTGTAAATACCGTGACCTGGGTTTCCATATATGGAAATGTCCATGCGTCTTACCAATCGTTTTATCGGCGCTCTAATTGGTTCAGTGATTTATTTTTCACTGAATGTCATTGCCCAACAAAAAACGGCGGATGCCGAGCGATCTCTGTTTGACGCAGTGAATCAAGAGCGCAAAGCGCATGGACTGAATGCGCTGCAAACGGACGAGGCCCTGGCCAACGCAGCCCGTAAACATGCCCAGCGAATGGCCGAGCAGAGAACGATCTCCCACCAGCTTCAAGGCGAACCCAACCTTCTCTCGAGAGCGAGGGCGGCTGGAGTTCATTTCAGTTGGCTGTCGGAGAATGTTGACGAGGGGCCGAATGTGAGAGCCATTCATCAGAGTTTCATGAAGTCCGCACTGCACCGCGCCAATATCCTTGACAAGGATATGGATTCCGCTGGCATAGGCGTGGTGGAACACAGCGGACAGTTGTTTGCGGTGGAAGACTTTTCGAAAGCAAAATAAGAACTGGCGGATCGAGACGTCAGAGCTCAGGACGCTACGAGCGATCATGAATCGCATCCCGGTTGAAGCGCCAGCGACGGGAACGCCCGGTACCGGAGAGACTCTTGAATTCTTCGATGCTGCGCTCGAGATCGTCCCCGTCAACGAACGTTTTGAGGCAGTTCCGAATCAACTGGTTGAGACTTTTCCCCAGGGTGTCGGCCCTCTTCCGGGCGCGGGCGACGATCCCCTCGTCAAGGGATAGAGTGACGCTCATTCATACAGTACATGCGCGCATCGATTGGGTGTCAATATGGAAATGCTGGTTTCCCACGAGAATGCTATCTCTCCGTTGATCTAATTAAGTGTTGAACTGTAAAGGAATTTGGTGGAGGCGGCGGGAGTCGAACCCGCGTCCGAAAATGTTACTGGTCAAGAGCCTACATGCTTATTCACGTTCATGCCCCAGGCATTACCCTGGGACGTTCGCGGCCCACGCTCAGAACGGACAAGAAACGCTAGCCGCTAGCCTGAGATCTTAACCTCCCGGCCCAGACGTAGCCGGGAAGAGCAGCCCTCTGTGTGACGCTCTCTCACCGCCCAAGGGCGAAGCGGTGGAGAGCGGCTGCCTAACTAATTAGGCTGCGTATGCCATTTGTTGATTGGCAATTATCATTTTGCCCACGATTATGGGTGTGTGCACCCCAGCATGCCTCTTGGCCGCAAGCATCTCCGTCGAAGCCGTGACGCCCCCACTGGTGGGATTGGCCTGTAAAGAACAAATACAACCTGCTTCCAATCTAGGTGGTCATAGAAGGGAAGTCAAACACCTACTTAGATGACGGAAGTGCCCCGCACGCACCATCCGTGAGAGGGTACCTTGGTGTAACAGCGCGCTTGTATCGGACCCGCTCAATCCGCTCAGGAACGGGAACTATCTTTGCATCCCGCTCGCGGCTCGGACATCTGATCTAGAACATCGGATTGTAGAATGGGAACGTTGACTTTAGATGAAACCTTTCGTCCAAGGCTGTCAGGAGATCTGCCAGTGAAGTCGCAGTGTCTGCCCTTCAGCCAAATCCCGCACACTACCCAGTTGTTCTCTGATTTTCTTTCTTATTCTTCCAAAGTTCAGCCCTTTTATCCCCGTTCTCCGCGCCTGAGTGAGTGGATGACGGATGAAGTCTCAAAACTGCATTATGACTCCGCCCGCCGGGAGAAGGTTGCGACGATTCTCGAACGGCAAAACCGGACCTGGGGAGCTTCCGCGCAAACCCTGGCTAACATTGAAAAGCTGCGTCAGGGTGCCCATGCGATGGTCAGCGGACAGCAAGTGGGCTTGTTCGGCGGCCCCTTATTTACAATTTTCAAGGCGCTGACTGCCGCCAAAATGGCTGAGCAAGCCTCAGCTGCTGGGATCAATTGTGTGCCGGTTTTCTGGCTCGCCACTTACGACCACGATCTGGCGGAGGTCAATCATGTATCCGTACCCGACGCCAGTTGGGCATTGCAGGAACTGGGTACGCCAACCCAAGGAGTCGCAAATGCTTCGGTCGGTGGCCTGACTTTCGGGCCAGAGATTGACCCTGTGGTGGAAGCAGCGCGTGCATTGTTGGGCGACTCTGAAGTCACGCGCTGGTTGAAGGAAGCTTATTCTTCCGGTCAGACCTTCGGCAACGCCTTTGCCAAACTGTGTGCGCGGCTGTTTGCTGAATGGGGAGTAATCCTGCTGGATGGTTCGGACCCCGAGCTGCATCGCGCAGCCGAACCAATTTATCGCGCTGCAATCCAACGCTCTGCGGAACTCAATGACGCCTTATTACAGCGCGGTGCCGAACTCGAAGCCGCGGGATACCATCAGCAAGTCAAGGTCACACCTTCCTCCACTTTGCTGTTCACGCTTCGTGACGGTGCTCGAGTGCCTGTGCATCGCTTAGCAGACGGGACTGACTTTGAAGTGGAAGGAACCAGGATTTCGCGTAAAGAGTTGCTGGAGCAGATCGCGGCCGCGCCGGAGAATTTCAGCGGCAATGCGCTACTCCGGCCAGTGGTACAGGATTACCTCTTACCGACCATCGCCTATGCCGGCGGTTCGTCGGAGATAGCATACTTCGCCCAGGCGGCCGTACTTTACGAAGCACTGTTGAAGCGGATTACTCCTATCATCCCACGATTTTCAGCAACGATTGTCGAGGCCAAGCCCCAGGGATTGCTGGAACGCTATGAACTGCACTTGCCGGATCTATTTCAAGGCCCGGAGAAGTTACAGGAGCAGATGGCTTCCGGCACGCTCCCCAAAGATCTGCAATCGGCTTTCGATCAGGCCGAGAGTACGATGGAACAAACAATGGTACGGGTCCGCGAGGGTCTGGCGCGACTGGATGCAACGCTCGTGGATTCAGCGACGAACGCAGCCACCAAGATGCAGTACCAGCTCAGCCAGCTTCGTTCCCGGGCAGCCCGCGCCGAACTGCGTCAGACGGAAGTTCTTGGCCGCCATGCAGAGCTATTGAGCAATGCGCTTTATCCCAACAAGGACCTGCAGGAACGCGAGATCGCTGGCATCACTTTCGTCGCACGTCACGGAGCAGAATTTCTGCGCGAAATCTACAACGCCATTCACACCGATTGCCTTGATCACCAAGTGCTCTCTCTGTAATTTCTAC
>Ga0207136_1035_pt2 | contig 27198 bp, 23 predicted proteins | sample Alteio_BWMinHeat_8_FD_153552 | JGI IMG/M metagenome (GOLD analysis project Ga0207136, IMG submission 153552) | Enriched cells from forest soil in Barre Woods Harvard Forest LTER site, Petersham, Massachusetts, United States -... | ecosystem: Environmental > Terrestrial > Soil > Temperate forest >...
CTCTTGAGTCGGTAATGAAGCGGGACCCAAACCACCTGGGGGCCAATCATTTCTATATCCATGCCGTCGAAGGCTCGAATCGTCCGCAAGACGCGTTACCATCGGCGCAGCGTCTTGCCGGCCTAGCTCCCGAATCGGGACATCTCGTGCATATGCCGGGCCACATCTTCATCCGGACCGGAGACCACTTACAGTCGCTCGAAACAAATCGCAAGGCCGCCCGAGTGGATGAAGCTTTCCTCGAGCGCACCGGCGCGGAAGGCGTGTATGAGATGTATTACATGCACAACCTGCACTTTATCGCCGTGGAAGCTATGTTCCTCGGCCGCAGCGGCGAAGCTGCCAGCACGGTGATGAAGATTCACGACAGGCTCCTGCCACATGCAGCCGCCATGCCGATGGCCGACGGATTCGTTGCCCTCCCATCGCAAATCCTTGTCCGGCTGAACCGGTGGGATGAGGTCATGAAGTTGCCGGAGCCTTCCCCGCGATTGCCATTCAGCCAATACATGTGGCACTACTCGCGGGCGATGGCGTGGGCGTCGTCCGGCCAACAGACCTCCGCTTCCGCGGAGCTCGGAAAGATGCAGAAGCTCGCGCCCGAGGCGGCCAAGGTGCAGATCAATCCCGTGGACGCAGCCAACACTGGCCGCATCATGACCATTACGGCGGAGCTGGTGCAGGCGAAGATGGCCGAGCGAGACAACCGGCCCGATGACGCGATCGTCCACTTGAAGCGAGCAGTCACGATTCAGGACCAGGCGGATTATGACGAGCCGCAAGACTGGATTTCACCGGTACGGGAATCACTGGGCGGAGCACTGCTTCGCGCTCATCGAGCAGCCGAAGCAGAAGCGGTGTTTCGGGAAGACCTGCAGCGCAATCCAAAGAATCCAAGGTCGTTGTTCGGCCTGGCGGAATCATTGCGCCAGCAACAGAAAGACGATACCCAGACCCGCACCGATTTCGAGCGCGCCTGGCAATACGCAGATATGAAGTTGAAAGTGGATGATTTGTAGAAGAGGAATCGATCGGCACAGTCCGGAGCAAGATTCAACAACGGGAGAAAGGACGGGCCGCCCCTCCCGCCGCGCGCGACAGCGAATGGGTAACTCAGTTTGCCAACCCGAGCGGAGAGAAGGAACAGAATGCCGCGCCTTTTGCGGCACCGCAGTCCGCTGCCGCGGTTGCGGCGCCTGGCCTGACCGTGGTGCTACCATTCCAGCCATGAAACAGCGAATTCCTCTGCTGCTGACCGTCATTGTGGGCATAGGCGCAATCGCCATTGCGCTGCATGCCGCCGGCGACCAAAGCGCCGACTACACGACTCGTACCCTCGCCCTTCCTGACCACGGCCAGGGAAACATCACCATGGATTACATTGCCTATGATCCCAAAACGGGATACGTCTGGGTTCCCGCCATTAACGTTGGCTCCGTGTATGTCGTGGACACCGGCAATGGCTCCGTTCGCGAGATCTCGGGCTTTGCCGCAAACGAAGTGGAACTCGGTGGCCGAAAGCGCCGCCAGGGACCCAGCGGCGTATCGATTGGAGAGGGAGTGGTGTACATCGGCGATCGCGCCGACTCCAGCGTATGCGCGATCGATGAAAAGACCCTTGCGCGCAAGAACTGTGGACACATCGACTCCACTCCCGACGGCGTAGTCTATGTGGCGCCCACCAAGGAAGTCTGGGTGACCGCTCCGCGCGACAAATCTGTGCGCATTCTGGATAGCCAGACTTTGAACGAGAAAGAGAAACTTACCTTCGAAGGCCAGCCCGAAGGATACGCAGTGGATGCAAAGCGCGGCCGCCTCTACATGAATTACGAGGACAAAGACCTTACCACCGCCATCGATCTGAAGACGCGCAAAACTGTGGCAAAGTGGCCGTCATCCTGTGGCAAAGACGGTCCGCACGGTCTGTCGATAGATCAAAGCACTGGCTTCCTCTTCGTTGCCTGCAGCACGCAGGCGGAGGTTTTGGATGCAGGACACAATGGGGAGAAGTTGTCGTCGATCGACACCGGCGACGGTGTGGATGACCTCAACTACTCGCCGGTCACTCACACGCTGTATGTAGGCGCCGCCAGGGACGCGAAGCTCACGGTCGCCCGAGTTGACGCCGCCGGCAAACTCAGCTTGATCGCGCAAGTACCGACGCACGAGGGGGCTCGCAATGGAGTCGTCACGAAGGACGGAACGGTCTATCTTGCCCACTCCCAACTGGGTCAATTGGCAGGACTGATCGTGGCTTCGCCGAGCGGGAAGTAGCCCATAACATTTCACGCGTGTCTGACTAACTCGGTTCGATACTTCCAAGCGAGAGGGCGGGTGGACCACCGCCCTGTCTCCTTCGTGGTTCCGCTGGTCCGTCATCGGAACCACCGCGGGATGCGATGCGTCATGTGCAGCCACAACCCATCGTTTCATCTGACCACAGCGCTGCTGCTTCTGACGAGCATGTTTTGTGTCCCGGCGAACGCTCAAGAAAATGTTAGTTCGTCTTCGATGGCGATCGTCGCTTTTGACGAGAGCGGATTCCCTTCTGTCGATACGGCGACGGCGTCGCAAGCTGAGCTGCGCTCCGCCTTGCCGGCTGCGAGCTTCGTCGACGCTGCTCACTTAGCTCAAGCGCTCAAGCGGCCGGCGACGAAGTTGTTGGTGGTCTCCGGATCCGCCTTTCCTGAACCATGCTGGGAGTCGATCTACTCGTTTCTCGAACGAGGCGGAAATCTGGTGGCGCTGGGCGGGCGGCCATTTTCGCAGGCGGCCTATGCCGATCACGGGAAATGGACGCTCCGGCCGGCACGCAATGTCTTCGACAAGAAGCTCTTCATCAACGACTACGTTGAGACGCCCGGCTCTGCAGGGCTCACGTTCGAAGCCAATCCGGATTACATCCACTTGGCGCTGCCGGAATTCGCCTGGAAGCGCGCCTGGAGTTTGACGGCGAAGCTCAGCTCGGAGGACATGTATCCACGCCAAGGCTCGAGCGGAAGTCTGGACACCAACCTGCATGCCTTGGCTTGGGGATCGAAGAGCGACCATCATCTGGCCGCTCCGGCTGTCGAGCTCGATCATTTCAGCAATAACTTTGTTGGCGGTCGATGGGAGATCCTGGCGGCTGACTTCCCCGCCGGATTTTTCGGCTCCCCCGCCGGCCAAAAACTGATTTCCGTTTTGGCAATTCGCGCCCTCGCAGGAGCGCAGGACTTCAGCGTGCGTCCGCGTTGGGCGCTGTTCTTGCCGGGTGAACCGCTCGGCTTCCAACTCACGCTGCGTGAATTGAGCGGGACACCTGGGCCGGTGCAGGTCCAACTGACGGTTTCGGCGGAGCAGCAACAAGCGGCGCCAACCGAGAAGAGCTTCGACTTGCGGCCAGGCCAGTTCCCGTACATCACGGAACTCGATCTTCCCCCGGTGGCAGAGAAAGGATTCCATGTAGTCACCGCTCGTCTTCTGCGGGATGGAAAACTTCGCGCTGTGTACCGAACCGGCTTCTGGGTTCGCGATCGGGAGTTCCTCACTTCCGGGCCGAAGGTCACACTGAACAAAGACTTCTTCGAAGTGGACGGCCATCCGCTTCCGGTAATGGGCAGCACTTACATGGCCAGCGACGTTCAGCGCGATTACTTCTTCGTTCCGAATCCTTACGTTTGGGACCGGGATTTCGCCGACATGCAGCGCAACGGCGTGAACATGGTCCGCACAGGATGGTGGTCGGCGTGGGACCAGGTGATGAAAGCGACTGGAGTGATGCACGAGGAGTCGCTGCGCGCGATGGAGGCGTACCTGATGACGGCGCGCCGTCACAACATGCCGGTGCAGGTAACATTATTTGCTTTCTTGCCGGAAGTCTTCGGAGGAGAGAATCCTTACCTCGATCCGGAGGCGCAGCGCCGTCAGAAGACCTTCGTGGCCGCGATTGCAGAGCGCTTCAAAGATATTCCCTGGCTCATGTGGGACTTGATCAACGAGCCGAGTTTCGACAAGCCGACGCACCCCTGGGCCACGCGCGCCAACGGCGATCGCTTCGAGTCGGCCTTGTGGAATGAGTGGCTGCATAAACGCTATCCGGACAATGGCGTAGTTGCGGCCAACTGGAACACGATTCCCGTCACGGAGGGTGCGCCGATTCCCGTTCCGGGAGAGGAAGACTTCAACGCTGCCAGCATGGGCCGTGGCGGCAAGCCGATCAGCGTGCACGACTTTTACATGTTCGCTCAGGAAGAGTTCACCGCCTGGGCGGCGCAGATGCGCGACGCGATTCGCGGAAGCGGCAGCAAGCAACTGATCACCGTTGGTCAGGACGAAGGCGGAGGCAGCGATCGCCTCAACCCGTCGTTCTGGGGAGAGGCCGTCGATTTCACCACCAACCACACTTGGTGGCTCAATGACGCGCTGTTGTGGGACTCTCTGCTGGCGAAGTATCCCGGCAAGCCGCTGCTGATCCAGGAAACCGGCCTGCAGAACGACTTCAACATCGACGATACCTGGCGTCGCGATTCCGAAAGCCAGTCCGGCTTGCTGGAGCGCAAGCTGGCCATCGCGCTTGCCACCAGCGCCGGTGCCATCGAATGGCTTTGGAATGTCAACGCTTACATGACCGCGGACCAGGAGGTCACCATCGGCATGGTGCGTGCCGACCGCACCGACAAGCCTGAGGTGGCGATGTTTCGCGCGCTGGCAGACTTCGCCGGCAAGAACCGCGACGCGTTTCGCAGCCCCGAGCAGCCACAAGTGGCGATCGTGACGTCGCAGGCATTCCAATATTCTTCCATGAATCGCCTGGCGGTGGCCGCGCAGCAGGAATCTGTACGCGTGCTGCACAACTATCTGGGCGTGCCGGCATACATGGTCGCCGAGAACCAGATCGGGAATCTCGGGAATCCTCGCCTGGTCATCCTGCCCGCGCCGGAAGCTCTTCCCGAGAGCACGTGGAGCGAGTTGCTGGCATATGCGAACGGCGGCGGAACGTTGTTGATTACCGGTTCGATGGAACGCGACCCCCCCACTGGGTAACCACTCACCGTCTTCAGGCACTCGGAGTTGACGGCCAGCGAATCGACCTGAACTTTCGCCAAGCAACGATTCACGCTGGGGACCGGCCATCCTCGATTCCCGTGTCTTTCTCCGAGCAGAAATGGCTCGATGCTCTGCAATTCGCCGATGGCAGCACCTGGAAGGAGATACCCCGCGGCAAGGGCAGGCTGCTGATCGCCGCATATCCGGTGGAGTTAGCCGAAGGAAACGAGTCAGCCGCGGCGGTCTACAAACTGGCGCTCGAGCGAGCCGGAATCGTGCCGGCTTTCGACAGCAAGCGCGGCCTGCCGGGTATGCTTATCCGGCCCGTCGTGTTCCAGGATTCCATTCTGTACGTTTTCATGTCGGAGAGCGGAACCGCCGAGGATGTCGATGTTACCGATCGAATCACCCAAACGCGACTCACCTTCCGCATGCCCGCCCAACGAGCGCGCATGGTGCTATTGAGCAAGAAGGACGGCCGGGTGCTAGCACGATATGGATTCGAGGAATGAGCGAGCAATCGGACGTAATCCACAAACCTTCGTGTGCTTCGTAAAACCTTTGTGACCTTCGTGTTCGCTCTTGCTGTTCGAACCCGCAAAGCGCGGCCCGCTACCCTAGGCCGTTCTTTAGAATGAACCCACGCCCATGGAGAACCGCAACATCGCCGCGCTTTTCTACGAAACCGCCGACCTGATGGAGATTCGCGGGGACGATCCCTTCCGCATCCGCTCCTATCGCCGCGCTGCCGAAGCGGTTGAGGGACTTCCCTACCGCATCGCCGATGTGGCCGCCGACACCAAGAAGCTGCTGGAGGTTCCGGGGATCGGCAAGAGCATGGCCGCCAACATCCAGCAACTGCTGAAGGAAGGCAACTTCAGCATGCATGAGGACCTGCTCAAGAGATATCGGCCATCGATGTTGGAGCTTTTGAAGATTCAAGGACTCGGGCCCAAGACGATCGCGCTCATATGGGACGCTTTTCAAATCTGCGAGATCGACGGCGTGGAGAAACTGGCGCGCGAAGGCAAGATTCGCGAGCTTCCGCGCATGGGAGAAAAGCATGAACAAAAGATTCTGAAAGGTATCGAGGAGTATCGCCGTATCTCCGGCCGATTTCTGCTCGATGCGGCCGAGCGCACGGCGGAGAAGATTAAGGAATTTCTGGCGGAGATGCCGGGCATCGAGCAGATCACCGCTGCCGGGTCGCTGCGCCGCGGGCGCGATACGGTCGGCGATCTCGACATCCTGATCACCGGCCCGTGCTGTGCCGACGAACGGCTCGACCCATTGCTGGATCGTATCCTCACCTTCCCTGGCATCACCGAGATACTGGCACGAGGCGGCAACAAAGTGAGCTTCAAACTGCGCGCCGGCATGCAGGTGGACGTGCGTACGCTCAAGCCCGAGTCTTATGGCGCGGCGCTCCAATATTTCACCGGCTCAAAGACGCACAACGTCTCCATTCGCCAGCGCGCGCTGAAGATGGGCTACACCCTGAGCGAGTATGCGCTGACGCGCGTCGACGATGGAACGCGGGTCGCCGGCGACACGGAAGAAGAGGTATATCGAGCGCTCAAGCTCGATTACATTCCTCCGGAGCTGCGCGAGAACCAGGGCGAGATCGAGGCGGCCGAGCAACATCGCCTGCCGAAGCTGATTGAACTTGATGACATTCGCGGCGATGTCCACATGCACACCGTCGAAACCGACGGTCGCTGCACCATCGAAGAGATGATCGACGCGGCGCGGCAGCGTGGCTATGAATACATGGCCATCACTGACCACTCCAAGAACCTTGCCTTCGCCAATGGACTCGATGACAAGCGCGCCACAGATCACGTCCGCAAAATCCGCGAGGCGGGCGCGCAGGCCCAAGGAATTAAGGTACTCGCCGGGATCGAAGTCGATATCCTGGCGGATGGTGAGCTTGATCTCTCCGCCTCGGTGCTCGACGAAATGGATCTGGTGATCGCCAGCGTGCATTCAGCCTTCGACCAGGATCCGGCACGAATGACGGGGCGACTGCTGCGCGCCGTCACCAGCGGGCATATTTCCATTCTGGGACACCCCACCGGGCGTATCCTGTTGCGGCGGGAAGGCTACGACTTCGATCTCGAGGCCGTGCTCAAGGCCGCGGCGAAACATCATGTGGCAATGGAGCTGAACGCGTATCCTGATCGCCTGGACTTATGCGACCGCCACTTGAAAATGGCGAAGGAACATGGCGTGAAGATTGTCATCAATACTGACTCTCATCACACTTCGCACATGGAGAAAATGCGGTTTGGCGTGGTGCAGGCTCGGCGCGCATGGCTCACGGCGGAAGACGTGGTGAACACATTGCCGGCCGGCCGGTTCAGCGCCGCCATGCGCCAGCATTTGCAAACGTAAGTCACGGTATGCAGTAATTCAGCATCTTAAGATTCTCTGGGGTTCAGAACTCTGGGGGTTCAGAGCTCTGGCTCGAAGGAGTGCGCAATGTCGAGTCCAAGCGATCCAGTGGTCCCAAGCAAGCCAGTGGTTTCAAGCGAACCGGTTGTTCCAAGCAGTCCGGCGGTTTCAAGCAATCCGGTGGTAAAGAGGCAGGCGGAGCCTCGTCCCGACGCGGGACACGTGCCCATGACCGAGGAGCTCGACAGCGCACGCTGGAGTCTGCCGCCGCTGACTCCGGTGCTGGTCGCCGCCGTCGTGCTGGGACTCATTCTAGGCGCCTATCTGTATTCCTCGTCCAAGACGCCTCCGACGTCCTCCGGTTCGGCGCTGCGCGTCGTTGCCATGCCGCTGCATACGGAGTCGAACGGCTCCATTGCTCCTGGTCAGATGGGAACCCTGGACCAAAATGTCGAGAAGTCTGATTCGGTGATGGTGAATATCGCGCTCGATATCAAGAATGCGATCCAGAAGCCGATGTACATCAAGGGCGTTCAGGGCAAACTCGTGACTGAGAAGGGCGAGTTTACCGACGATGCTGCTCCGGCCGGCGATTACGAGCGCATTCTGCAGGCGTATCCGCAACTGGCGATTCCCGATGCGAAGCCTCTGCAGTCCGAGTCGAGCATCCCGGCGAACGTCGACCAACACGGGCTGGTAGTGTTCAGCTTCCCCGTGACCAAAGAGGACTGGGACAAGCGCAAATCTCTTGAGGCAACCGTTAGCTTCTACGACCACGTTTCGCTGGTGATCGACGCCACCCAAGCGGCGTCTGCTGCTGACGCGACCCTGCCTGTCAAAGTTACAAAGTAGTTACCATAGGATGGCTTGCCGACGGCAGGATCCCGCGCCTTTGCTGCCTCGACATCCTCGTAAGTTTGGCGGCCAAGCTCGGGATCACTCTGACGACCCACCTGCGGTTCGACACAGAAAGAGCCCATGTTTTTTCCCCTGTTGCTGGCTGATGGTTTGATTTGCTAGCCAATCCCCTAGCCGTTTCATTGCTCCAGGAACTTAGGTTATGAAATTGCACAAGAGACGAGTAGCCACTGGCCGAGAATCGCCTCAGTCTTCCTTAGTACTAAAGGAGTAACTGGCTGAGTCCCTTGTAGTTGAGCGGCTCAGGTGTGCTTTTGGGGTATTGAAAAGCGATGGAACCCGAGAGGCGCGAGGTGGCATCCAGGTTCTCATAATTAGTAACTGAGTAATAAAGTTAGGCGCGCCATGAAAAATTTCCGCATTCTTGTAGTGGTCCTGCTTCTGGGTCTGGCCACGCCATTCCTGATCCATTATCGGGCATGGGCTTCAGGATCCTCTCCGAGGACCCAGGATTCCCTTGCGGCGACAAAAACACTGGCCGGCAATGCTCAGTCGGCGAATCTGCCTTCATTGCCAAAGTCTGTTCCAATCGATTTGCCAAACGCCAACAGCTCTCTGCCGCTGCTCTCCGTGATCGGCTTTGGCATTCTGGTAGGAGGCGTGCTCTCGGCACTTAGAACGCGCCACGTACACAAGTAGAAGACCGCGGTAATCTGGATTTCAGCATCTCAAGACTCTGCTGGGCTAGTCTGCGCTCATCGCCATGCAGAGCAACTGCACATCACGACCGGGAATCCTAGGTCGACGGCTCCATAGCTATTGGGACTGGTCTCGGGCGCTCGTCGCACGGCAGAGACTCTCAGTCGGACTCATGTTGATCGGGGTGGCTATTCTGGGATACTTAGGCTCGGAGTATTGGGCCATGCACAGCGAGCAACAGGCCTTGCATCACCGGTGGGAGGAGCAGCAGAAGCCCCCAGCAACTGCAGCATTAAATCCCGCGATCATCAAGGACGACGGACTAACGCGCGTTTCGATTCCAAAGATCGGTCTTGATGTGATTATCGTTGAAGGGACAAATCACCGAGCGTTGCGCCTCGGGCCTGGGCACCTCGAGGAGACTCCGGCTCCCGGGGAACTTGGCAATTCAGTCATCTCCGCGCATCGCGATACGTTCTTTCGTCACATTTATGAGCTGACGAAGGGCGATGAGATTCAGGTTCGACGTAGCGGGCGTACCTACGCGTTTCAGGTCACGGGCAAGAAGATCGTGCAACCGGACGACCTCTCCGTTGTAAAGAACACTCCCGATGCGCGTCTCACGCTGATTACGTGCTATCCCATCTACTACATCGGTCCGGCGCCGGAACGGCTGGTTGTTTTTTCAAAACTGATCGGCGCGAGCCCCCGGCAGCAAGCACAAACACCTCCTGGAAATCCACGACAAGGCTCCTAAGCGACGGCTCGCCGAGCAAAAGTTAAAATGTCTCGTGCACACTTCTGACGTTGTCATTGCTGGCGCCGGAATCATCGGCCTCGCTCTCGCAATGGAGCTGCGGCGCGCCGGCGCATCGGTAACCGTGCTGGATCGCGGAGAGCCGGGGCGGGAAGCCTCGAGCGCCGCTGCAGGAATGCTGGTGACAGGCGATCCCGACAGCCATCCTGCACTGGCCGAGCTGGCAAACGCGAGTGCCACACTTTATCCGGCTTTTGTCGCAGAGCTGGAGATCCACTCTGAGATGAATGTCGGCCTGGAAAATCGAGGAACCCTGTACATCGCCGAGGAAGACGAGCACCTCCCTTTTCCGGCGGTCTCCCACGAGGAAATCCGAGAACTCGAGCCTGCACTCGCAGAACACCCTCGCGTTTGTTTTCTCGAGGAACAGAGCGTTGATCCTCGGCTACTCGTGCAAGCTGCAATTGCGGCCGCGAAACGGATCGGAGTCGTTGTCCACCATGAAACCAAAGTGGGATCTGTTGAGCTGACCAAAGAGCATCAACTTCAGGTCTCGACCCCGCACGCACCCTACAGCACCGCAACCTTTGTGAACTCGACGGGCGCGTGGGCTGCGTCGATCGCCGGAGCTCCCGCGCCGACCCATCCAGTGAAAGGACAAATGTTGAGCGTTGTTCCGCAGCGCTGCAAGCTGCGCCACGTCATTCGTTCGCGGCGCGTGTATCTCGTGCCCCGGAAAGACGGTCGTGTTCTCATCGGTTCAACCCTCGAAGACGCCGGCTTTGATAAGAAGGTGGATCCCGTGACAATCCAGGAACTGCTTCAGTCGGCTGCCAACCTTGCGCCCGCGATCGGAGAAGCGAAAATACTCGAGGCATGGGCGGGACTGCGACCCGGCTCTCCGGACGATCTTCCCATTTTGGGACCCGGTCGGCTACCTGGTACCTATGTCGCCACGGGGCACTTCCGCAACGGCATTCTACTGGCCCCGATTACAGCGGTCGTGATGTCGGAATTGATTCAAGGAGCATCCCTGCGGGCGGATCTTCGTCCATTCGCACCCGCAAGATTTGCAGCAAGCAATGCGCTGGCGGGATAAACCTATGCCGCTCGTTCTAGGGTAGTCTGGCGGGAAACAAGTTCTTGCAATTCCTGCGCGGTCGCCTGCACCTGGAACAGGTCTTGCGCGTCCCGCGCGATTCGCATCTTGTATGCCTGCTCTCCAGTCATCAAATCACAGCTCAGTTCTTGCGCAAGCGAACGGCGCGCAATCTCAAACAAAAGACTCGCTCCGGGCGAATATCGGGCCCAGCCGCGGTGATAGCAGGCGGTATAAAAACGGCGTATGCCATGGTCGCGAAAGGTGACGAGCGCGGCGGCCAGAGTACTGCCATGCTCGAGTGTGAAGACCTCGCAAGCCGATCCTTCCTCACGGCATACTGCAACCATGAAATCCACACGTAACGGATCATGGAACAGTTCTCCTTCCGCCGATTGTCGCGCGCGCAGCTCATAAATGTGTCGCACTATGGCCGAGTCTCCTCGATATTGCGCAATGCGAAGACCCATACGCTCTAACCTCCGGAACCTGCTGAATGCACGCGAGTGTTGCTGCTCGAACTGCTCTGCGGCGGTTGCGTTATTCACCAAGCGCGGGGCACGACTGAAGAAAGTCTTGGGCAGGCGCCTCCACACTTCGGATTCCGGCCGGCATACAGACGTAACAGACAGAGGAAGGTTCAGCACTGGCAATTGTTGCCAGGCTCCTGTAAGCGCCGCTTGGTCGCCTTGCGCCAGATAATCGCGGTAGTCGAACAGACGCTCGCCGGCAAAGCGGATCGTCCGAGACTGCTTGTCGATGACGGCCGGGATGATCGCCGCGCCACAGCCACTCTCCGCGAAAATGAAGTGCGGCTGTTCGCGCGAGGCGAATGCCTGAGCTGCGAGGTGGTTCCAGCGGTAACTCTGAAACAGGCTCAACTCGGGAGCAAGCAGCGAATCCCAAACCGAACTCAACTCCTCGATTTCCGCTGCGCTGCGCGCCACCTTGAGCCGGAACAAAAAGGGTCCCCCGCGAGTCTTTGATCTGAATGAGCGCGGCTCGCTTTTTGCGAGGTCGCATCTTGATTAGACGCAAACGACAGTAGATGGGGATGTAACCAGAGTAGCTGGATAAGCTACTTACAAGCTCCCTTGAAATCGCTGCGCTTTGCGCTAAATGGCGAATGCTTGTCTCTGGGTTGGAGGAGTGTTGGGGATCGCGAGTGAGAGTCGCGAGGATGCTCACCGGCAGGTAGGAGCAGGTCGCAGCTGTTACAATACTAATTGAAATTGAAATTCATTTTCAATTTCAAATTCGAATATACATGCTTCAGTCCCTCATCATCACCCTGCGCGAAGGAGTAGAAGCCGCTCTCATTGTCGGCATCACTCTGGCGTATTTGTCGAAGATCAAGCGGCCCGATCTCCGCCGGATCGTTTACGCCGCGCTGGGCGCGGCTTTCCTCTGCAGTATCGGCGTCGCGGTTGTACTCTCGCGGACCCAATTCAATCAGGACATTTTCGAAGGCATAGTCATGCTGGTGGCTGCCTTTTTTGTCGTGACCATGATCTGGTTTATGGGACGGACTGCGAAAAGGCTCAAAGGCGATATTGAAGGTAAAGTGGGCGCCCTGGCGACCGGTGGTAGAAGCCTCGGTCTTTTCATATTCGTCTTCCTGATGGTGTTACGGGAAGGTGTGGAGACTGTTCTCATACTGGCTGCGGTCCAGTTCAACTCCACCGAACTGCTCAGCTTCATGGGCACGCTTACAGGCCTGCTGCTGGCAATGATCTTCGGAGTGATGTTCGTCAAAGGAAGTGTGCGGATTAATCTGCCGCGCTTCTTCCGCGTAACTACGGTGATTCTCGTGTTCGTCGCGATAGAGCTGATCGTGTCCGGCTTGCACGAGCTTTCGGAAAACGGAGTCTTGCCTTCCAGCCGCAGGGAGATGGCGCTTGTCGGCCCTATCGTCCGCAACAATGTTTTCTTCTTCGTTACGATCCTGGCCCTCGCCGCGCTGATGGTCCTCTTCGATCAGCGCCGTCGCCAAATCGATGTACCAGCGGTAGTGCCCGAGTCGCGGGCAATGCAGCGGAAGACGGAATGGTCTGCGCGCAAAGAGAGGCTCTGGTCGACCGCGGTATACGTTTCATCCTTCATCTTCATCATGCTGGTCACGGCACAGTTCATCTATGCCAAGAGCACCACTTCCCTTTCCCCTGCTCATGTCCTGACTCTGACCAACGGACAATTGTCGATCCTCGCAGCCGAGGTGTCCGATGGCGAGTTACATCGATATTCCGTCGAGGTCGACGGCAAAGAAATTCGCTTCCTTGTCTTCAAAAAACCCGATGGAAAAATCGTGACTGTGTTCGACGCCTGCCAAATCTGCGGCCCAGTCGGCTTCTACAAGAGCGGTAGCCAGATTATCTGTAAGAACTGCTCGGCGCCGATCAACGCCCAATCGGTGGGCCAGCCCGGCGGTTGCAACCCCATCCCGATGAAGTCATCCAGCGTAGGCGACCAAATTGTGGTGAGCCAGGCAGATCTCGCAGCGGGCGCCGCGACTTTCACGAAGTAGGTCTTCATGTTCCTGCGCCTTCTATACCAATCGTTTCGGCGGCAGCGACGGCGCAAGTTGCTGGCGGGCATTGCCGTGACTTTGGGAGTGGCGGTCGCAACCGCCATGCTCGCCGTCGGTGTGGACGTCGGCGACAAGATCAACCGTGAACTGCGCAGCTATGGCGCCAACATCGTTGTTTATCCTGAGGACGCCGCGCTTGATGTGCGCATTGGCGATCAGCAAGTAAAGCCCGCATCGGCGGGCGCTTACCTTAAGGAATCCGACCTGCCAAGCATCAAGGGCATCTTCTGGGGACACAACATTCTGGCCTTTGCTCCCATGCTTGAAACGCAGGCGCAGAGCCAAGGACGCACGATCCGGGTCCTCGGCACCTACTTCGATAAGCAGCTCCACTTCGGGACAGACGATTTCAGGACCGGCGTCGAGAAGCTATATCCGCATTGGAAGGTCGACGGCAAATGGCCGGCCGATGACAGTACCGAAGTGGTCCTGGGCTCTCGACTAGCGGCGCAACTGCGGAAACATGCCGGCGACTCAATCGAGATCTCGGATCGTCCTGCGCAGGTCACGGGCATTCTTACCACTGGCGGATCGGAAGAGACGGCGGTCGTCGCCCCTCTCGCGCTCGTTCAGCAGCTAGGGAATTCTCCGAACGCCGCGGACAAAATCTATCTGAGCGCTCTCACCAAGCCTGAAGATGCTTTTGCGCGGCGCAATCCCGACCACATGAGCCCGGCCGATCGCGATCGTTGGTACTGCTCGCCCTACGCAAATTCCATTGCCTTCCAGCTAGGCGAGATTTTTCCGGGCGCACGCGCCGAGCAGATTCGCCAAGCGGCTCAAAACGAAGGCACGGTGCTCTCGCACATTTCGGGAATGATGCTGCTGATCGCGCTCGCGGCACTCATTGCAGCGGCTCTGGCCGTTTCGGCGGCGATGGCTACAACGATCCTGGAGCGTCGCCATGAAGTTGGACTCATGAAGTCGCTGGGAGCTACGGCATCGACAATCGCATCGCTGTTCGTCACTGAGGCTTCGCTGCTGGCGCTCGGTGCAGGACTCTTGGGATTTGCTCTGGGCGTTCTGATTGCCCAACGGATTGGAAAGGCAGTGTTTCAGTCGGCGGTCGAGATTACTCCGGTGTTGCTGCCCATTGTCATTCTGTTGGCGCTGCTGGTCACGATTGGCGGCAGCTTCGCCGCTATTCGCCGAGCCCTGAAACTGGATCCGGTGCTTGTGCTGCGAGGGGACGTATGAGTGTGCGTTCTTCGATGTTTTTTCATCTCCTCAAGCGGGGCCTGCTCGGGCGCGGCAATCGGCCTTTGATTGCGTTCATCGCTTTGGCCGTGGCGTCGACAATGATTACTGCGATGTTGAATTTGTACTATGGACTGGAAAGCAAGCTTAGTCACGATTTTCGATCTTATGGTGCGAACATTACGGTCGCTGCGGCTGAAGGACAAAGCTTGCGCGCCGATGCCGTGAGCAGCGTCAAGTCTTCGCTTGGCTCAGAAGCGGTCGTTGCGCCGTTCGCATTCGCCATCGCTCACACTCAGAGCGGAGCCGCGTTGGTAGTTGCCGGAACTGACATGTCTCAGGTCCAGAACCTGAACCGTTGGTGGCTGGTATCAAGATGGCCCGCGGCAGACGATGAGGCTCTGGTTGGAGAGAAGGCACAAAGCCACGTCGGCATTAGCAATGATGGCTTCGATTTGACGTACTCGGATCGGAAGATTCACCTGAAGCAAGCCGGCACGATAAAAACGGGAGCGGACGAAGAGAACCGCGTGTATGTTCCGCTTCACACGTTTGAAGCGTGGACAGGGATCAAACCATCGCTGCTGGAGATTTCTGTGCCTGGCTCCCGTTCGAGTGTAAGTGCGGCGATCGCAAGTCTTCAATCGAAGTTTCCGGACGCGCAGGTGCGGCCGGTTCGCCAACTCCTCGAAACGGAGGGCGCTGTGATTCGCCGCATGCGCTCCGTGATGTTTGCTTCTACTCTGCTCATCGCGCTCACGGTTGCTCTCTGCGTGTTTTCGACCCTGACGTCATCGGTGCTGGAACGACGGCGCGATTTCGCCGTTATGAAGGCCATCGGATCTTCGCAGGGCACGGTAAGCGCTCTTTTCGCAGGCGAGGCGTTGACGATCGCGATCTTCGCTGCATTATGTGGCTATTCGCTCGGATCAGCGCTCGCCGCCTGGATTTCACAGGCAAATTTTCACGCGATGGTGCCGCCACAATTTAGGGTGCTTCCGCTGGTAATTCTGGCCAGCGTGGGTCTTGCGTTCTTCGCTGCTCTTCTGCCGCTCGCGCAGTTGCAACGAATTGAACCGGCAGGCATCCTTAAAGGCGAGTAATGTCGATCGAGATCATCAATGTACGGAAAGTCTATCCCGCAAGCGCGCGCGGACAGGCTGGCGAGATCCGAGCCCTGGGTGGCGTCTCACTCTCGGTGCGCAAAGGCGAATGGATCGCCATCATGGGCCCTTCGGGATCGGGCAAATCTTCTCTCGTGAATCTCATCGGATGTCTCGACCGGCCGACATCCGGCGAGATCTTTATTGATGGAGAAGACCTAAGCCAATTCTCCGGCTCAGAACTCAACCGCTTTCGCGCCGAGAAGATCGGCTTCATCTTCCAGCAGTTTCACTTGATTCCCTACCTCACCGCGCTCGAGAACGTGATGCTGGCACAATACTTCCATTCCATGACCGACAAGCAAGAAGCCCTGGAGGCGCTCAATCGAGTCGGGCTAAAGGATCGCGCCGATCATCTTCCGGCGCAGCTTTCTGGCGGCGAGCAGCAGCGTGTCTGTATCGCGCGAGCCTTGATCAACGATCCCAGCATCATCCTTGCCGATGAACCGACTGGCAACCTCGACGCAAACAATGAAGAGCTCGTGCTGCGGCAATTGCGGGAGCTTCATCGGCAGGGCCGAACGATCGTCATGGTCACACATGATCCCGTAGTCGCGCGTCTGGCAGATCGCTCGGCTGAGTTGCACCACGGGCAAATTGCCAATCAGCAGACCTTCACCATGTCCGACGAGATGCAGTTTGATGAGATCCTTGAAGAAATCTGGACGCTGCACGAAAACGGCGACCTCGCCGAAGTGGGCCGCATGGAGGTCGATGGAGCTCTCCCAGTCGCATTGGCAATCGATCGCATGGAACAACTTGGACTAGTTCAGAAACGCGCGCATGGCGCAGCCGATCACACGCACAAGGAGGTCCTGAACCGATGCCACGAAGTGATCCACCCTGCCACGCACTCGCCTGAGCATGGGGAGTTCATCGTGGACTTCACTCCCGCAGGAAAACAGCGAGCGGCCGACGTGATTCGGCGTCACCGTCTGGCGGAACGACTCTTCACTCAGACATTAAAGGTGCAGAACGAGGATGAGATCGAACAGCAAGCCTGCAAGTTCGAGCACATCCTTTCGCCCGAGGTTACGGAAAAGATCTGCTCATTTCTCGGACACCCAGAAAGCTGTCCCCATGGCAGCCCGATACCCGCAGGCGAATGCTGCGAAAAAGCTGGTCGCGTTCACGAGCAGCTTGTAGAGAAGGCTAGGACACGATAGTTCCTCAAGAACCCTCGCCGCAGACTTTGAATGAGCCAAGGTCTTTGTGCCACGGGGCATCGGGAGCGTCTGGTCCCTCCCGCTTCGTAGGCGCCCGGCAACTTCAAAGAAACGCCGCCTCTGGAGCTTCCTTCGCTTCCAGCCCAGCTTCGATCAGGTTCTCGATCACTTGGTTGGCGCTTCGGCTCTGTTGGCGCGCCAACGCTTTGACTCTGGCATCGCCTTCCTTTCGACACAGACACGCTGCGCCGGACCGACTGCCTCGCTCTTGCTGCCGTTCGCTTACCTGACGCCACGTTGTACAATGAGGCACAAGATCGTTGTCGTTAAAGCACAAACGGCACGAGCCGGTTAGCTCGTGCCGTTTGTTCCTTCTGATAATTACTTACGTCAGAAGAGCCGGAATTGTACTTCCACGCTGATTGCCACCGCGACAGGTTTGCCGTCTTTTTCAGCGGGTTCGAACTTCCAATTGCGTACAGCTTCCAGAGCTTTTTCGTCGAGACCCATTCCTAGACCGTGTTCTACTTTCAGTCCTCTTGGGCGCCCACTGGAATCCACGATCAGGCCCAATATCACAGTTCCCTGGTACTTGGCCTTGCGAGCCTCTTCGGAATATTCCGGATCAGGCCTGTAGATCGCGCGGGGAGCGCTCACCCCACCAACGCCCGGACGAAACACCCCTCCGCCGTATCCACCACCGATTCCGGGGCCAACACCTCCGCCGGTTCCTGATCCGATTCCTCCCCCGCTACCTGAACCAATACCGGCGCCGCTACCGATTCCATTGGAAGGCGGTCCGGCAATGACCGGAGACTTCGGATCACCGAAGTTCGGCAGGTTATTGCTCGCCAGCTTCACCGTCGGCGGCATCACGATGGTGGGTTCGGCCGTCAGTTTCGGATGATCGTTACGGACCACAACCTCCGGAGGCGTGATCTGTACCATCGCCGGCTTCGGCAGCCGTCCTTTAGGAGCGATCACCTTGTCGCGATCACCGCCGCCGCCGCCACCCTGCAGGGTCGGCAGGTTCTTCGGCGTAATGGGCATGTACTCGGAAAGAGGCGGGGCCACGATCGTAACCTGCTCGTGCTTGGCTTCAGTCACCTGCCTTGCACCGATAATGGAAATGGCGACCAATGCGCCGATCATCGCGAGGTGCACGATCATCGAGGAGGTCCGGGCGACTTTGCGATTGTCGTAGGCTCCCCAGATGCTCCTCACTGCGACCGGGCGGGACGTCAGTTTGAGTGGCGGTAGCTTCTCCGGAAACAGGACGTCACGCAGGTTGTTCTTCAACGATTGAAAGAGCGACTCTTCCACCTTTATGTTGAAGTTGGGAACCATCGAGGGCAGTGGCTTCCGTATTTCAGTATGCCCGGCAGGAGCGATCAACAACTGGTTTGTCATAAAAACTCTGGTTCGACCCTTACAGCCGATTTCCACTCAACATAGTGGGAGTGGCTGCTTACACTAATCCGATGAGCTAACGGCTCCTTTTGTTGCTCGTGGTGCAACTCTGCTTTGCGCGCCATTTGTCAATACCTTAGATCGAAGAAAATGGCCGGAAATTCCAGGAAAATCGAGCAACTCAATACCCGAATTCGCATCGTCGGAAAACACTTGTTCATGCCACAGTTGGGATGACTCAAATTGGATGCGCACAACCCTGCGAGGAACCCGCATCTGTCCCTGGCGCATTAAACCCATCCCCTATAATGAAGTTTCCCGCCTTTTCATCGCGAGGAGTAGATAACGACCGGGCATGGCCTCTGAACTCAAAGACACGCTGAATCTGCCGAAAACCGACTTCGCCATGAAGGCGAATTTGCCGCAAAACGAGCCTAAAAGGCTCGAATTCTGGAAGAAACTCGGCATTTACCAGCGCATTCGCGAGGCGCGGAAAGATGCGCAGAAGTACCTGCTTCACGATGGTCCGCCGTATGCAAACGGCGAGATCCATCTTGGCCACGCGCTGAATAAATCGCTCAAGGACTTCGTGGTGAAGTCCAAAACCATGGCCGGATTCGACGCCCCATACGTCCCGGGATGGGATTGCCACGGGTTGCCCATCGAAATCAAAGTCGACGAGAAACTTGGCCGCAAGAAACTTGAGATGGCCCCTGCGCAAGTTCGCCGCGTTTGTCGCGAATATGCGCAGAAGTACCTCGATCTTCAGAGCGAGCAATTCCAGCGCATCGGCGTCTTTGGCGACTTCGAACATCCGTATTCGACGATGTCGCGCGAGTACGAATCCGTAATCGCGCGCGTCTTCTTCGATTTCTGGCAGAACGGGTCCGTTTACAAGGGACTGCGTCCCGTCTATTGGTGCATCTTCGACCGCACCGCGCTCGCCGAGGCTGAAGTCGAGTACGAACAACACACCAGCCCGAGCGTGTGGGTGAAGTACGCACTTACCAGCGCGCCGGAAGCGATTGATCCTGCGCTTGCCGGGAAACGTGTGAACACCATCATCTGGACAACTACGCCGTGGACGCTTCCGGCTTCCATGGCGGTAGCCTTCCATCCGGGATACGAATATGTAGCGCTCGAAGACTCTGGCGAGGTTTACATCGTTGCCGAGGGATTGGCAGAGGCAACCCGGGAAAACACGGGAGTCAAGCACGCTAATGTGATCGCACGGTTTTCCGGCCGCAAGCTCGAACGGGCGACGTTCCAGCATCCGTTCCTGGATCGCCAGATTCTCGGAGTGCTTGCCGATTATGTGACGCTGGAGCAAGGCACTGGCGTGGTCCACACGGCTCCGTCGCATGGCGCCGATGACTTTTACACGGGCGTGAAATATGGGCTCGATCCGACTTGCAACGTCGATGCCGCCGGACGTCTGCACGATGGACTTCCCGAATACGAAGGCAAGACCGTCTTTGAAGCGAACCAGCCAATCATCGAACTGCTGAAATCGCGTGGCGTGTTGATGGGCGAGGCGAAGATCACGCACTCCTATCCACATTGCTGGCGTTGCCACAATCCGGTGATCTTCCGCGCGACCGAGCAGTGGTTTATCGGCATGGAGAGCCCGATGCAAGGATCCACGCTGCGCCAGCGCGCTCTCGACGAGGTCCACAAAGTGAAGTGGGACCCAAGCTGGGGCGAGGAGCGCATCTCGAACATGGTGGCGTCGCGCCCCGACTGGTGCATCTCGCGCCAGCGCGTGTGGGGTGTGCCCATCCCCATCTTCTTCTGCCAAGGATGTAATCAACCGCTGCGCTCGAAGGAAGCCGATCAAGCGGTAATCAAACTCTTCATGAGCGAAGGCGCAGACGCCTGGTACACGCGCGAGGTGAACGAAATCCTACCCGCGGGAGTGAAGTGCCAGAACTGCGGCAACCAGAACCTGCGCAAGGAGTTCGACATCATCGATGTTTGGTTTGAGTCCGGCTCGAGCTGGGCGGCAGTCATGGGCGAGCTGGTCGCGGACATGTACATCGAGGGCGGCGACCAGCACCGCGGATGGTTCCAGTCTTCGCTGCTCTGTTCGGTGGGCACGCGGGATCGCGCGCCATATCGCATGGCCGTTACCTGCGGCTGGACGCTCGATCCGCAAGGCCGTGCCATGTCGAAATCACTCGGCAATGGAGTCGATCCGGTAGAGGTTGCAAACAAGCTTGGCGCCGAGATCGTGCGCCTGTGGGTAGCATCGGTCGACTTCCGCGAGGACATGCACGCGTCGGAGGAATTGATGCGTCGAGTAGCTGACAATTACCGCGACCTCCGCAACGCCTTCCGCTGGATCCTCGGCAACCTCGATGGCTTTAAGCCCGAACGAGACGAGGCCAGGTTCGAGCAGATGGAATCCGTTGACCAGTACATGCTGCTGCTCACCGCCGATCTGGTTAGCGATGTGTTGCGCTGGTACGAGGAGTTCCAGTTTCACCGCATCTATCAGCGCATCCTCGCGTTTCGCACCGCCGATCTCAGCAATTTCTACTTCGACGTGCTCAAGGATCGCCTGTACACCTATCCGCGAACTTCGCTCGCCCGCCGCTCCGGACAAACGGCCATCTGGCGCATCGGACAAGCGCTCGTGCGCTTGCTTGCGCCCATGATGAGCTTCACCGCAGACGAGGTCTGGGAATTCCTGCCGTCGGTTGGCGAAAAGCCGGATAGCGTGCATCTCGCACTCTTCCCCACGCCGGCCGAGGTATTGGGGAACACAGGCCGCCTGCCGAATCAATCCGGAGAGTCGATGCCCGCGGGGACGGAGCAGCTCCGGGCCGATTGGGAGCGCCTGCTGCTGGTGCGCCAAGAAGTCTTCCGCCATCTCGAAGCGGCGCGCAAGGACAAGACGATCGGCAGCGGCTTGCAGGCTAAAGTTTTGATCTCGGCTCCCCATGAAACCTACAGCCTTCTGGAACGCTATCGCGACACGCTGCGTTATCTGTTCATCGTTTCGCAAGTGGAGCTCAAGCCACTCGCAGCTGGAGGAAATGGCGCCGGACTGAAGATCGGGGTGTCTCCGGCAGAAGGTGCAAAATGCGAACGCTGTTGGAATTACTCGACGCAGGTTGGCAACGATCCGGAGTATCCAACGGTATGCGAGCGTTGCAGCGAGTGGTTGCGAGAAATTATTGCGACGAGCGGCAAAGAAAAGTAGTCTTCAAGAAGGAGGAGTGTGCCTGCGCGTTCAAGTTCTCTGGGTTTGATAACCAAAGCCTCGAACTCACAGTCTTAGAGCTCAGAAGCTTAGCGGCTTAGGAGCTTAGCAGCCTAGGGATGTCCACCGGAACCTTACGAAAATATGTACTGCTGATTGCCGGAGTGGTGCTGACGCTCGACCGCTTCAGCAAGTGGCTTATCGCGCAAACGATTCCGCTGCACGGCAGCTTTGCCGTGATTCCCGGCTTGTTCAAACTGACTCACGTCACTAACGGCGGCGCGGCATTTGGACTGTTCGCCGACTCGCCTTCCGAGTTGCGCATCGTCTTTCTTATCTTCTTCTCAATTCTCGCTCTAGTAGTCGTGTTGGCTCTGCTATGGCGCCACACCCAGGGCTTGAATAGCACAGCGGTTGCTCTGTCACTCATTCTAGGCGGAGCCCTCGGGAACCTTTGGGACCGGGTGCTCTCCGGCCACGTTGTCGATTTCCTCGAGTTTTATGTCGGGCAATACGTGTGGCCCGATTTCAATGTCGCGGACAGCGCGATCGTAGTAGGCGCCGCCATCCTGATGGTCGAGATCATGTTTGCTCCCAAGCATCAAAAGGCATACGAGGACGTCGTGATGCCTCAACCTACCTCCGAAGCCGAATAGCTCCATCCCGAACATCTTGGTAGCATCTCCAACGAGGCGTGGCTGACTTGTTTCGAGCCTTCGCGCGGCTTCTCACTCAATTCGACCGCAATAAACTCGAGCCCAGCATTGCGCTGCGCAATGCTTTGGGCGTAGCTCTGCCTTTAGCGGTTGGCTTGGTCGTAGGCATGCCTCTCGGCGGCCTGGCGGTTGCGTCCGGCGCGCTCCAGGTTGCATATTCCGACGGCCACGATCCGTACTCGCGACGCGGCTTCCGCATGTTTACGGCGACGGTTTTCTGCGCTCTCGCCGTTGTGATCGGCGGACTTTGCGGACGATTTCCCGTTCTGGTCACGATTGCCGTCTCGCCCTGGGCTTTTGCTGCGGGACTCGTAGTTCTGTTAGGTACGGACGCCGAAAACCTGGGCGTCATCAGCCTGGTAACTCTCATCATCTATGCCGCGCAACCCTTGACGATCGAGCGCGCGCTGAACGCCGGGGCTCTGGCCTTCGCGGGCGGGTTGTTCCAAACGCTTCTCTCGATTTCCCTCTGGCCGATTTCCCGGCGTGAGCCGGAGCGCCGGGCTCTGGCCAAACTCTATGACGAGCTGTCATTGACAACGCTGGCCACAATGAAGTCGAAGGAAGCGCCTCCCGCGACCGTCCAGATGACTCATGCGCGTGACGCTCTCGGCCGCCTGGGACGCGATCACGGATCCGAGTCGCAGCGCCTGTGGTCGTTGCTGAATCAAGCGGAACGCATTCGTTTGAGCTTGCTCACGCTCGGCCGTTTGCGCAATCGCCTCGCGCGACAGGCGGAGCAGTCTTCCGATCTCGAATTGCTCGGACACTTCCTCCAACTTTGCTCTGATGTGCTCCGCCGTATCGCCGAGATCCTGGTGACCCACAAGTCGCCTCCCGCAAGCGTGGACGCTCTGCACGCCATACAGCAGCTCACGGATCGTTATCGACAACTCGACGCGGCAAGTGAACGCAATTTCGGGGGTTCGGTTCGCACCTCGATCCGGCACCAACTGGAGGCTATTGCAGGACAGCTTCGCTCCGCGTTCCGGTTGGCAACCAATCGCGACCTGGCGCAAATCGCAACCACGCCCTTTGAAGCGATGCCCGATTGGCGTGAGCGCCTGCGCGACGATGTCTCCAAGTTGAGCGCCAACCTCACGTTTGAATCGCCCGCATTCAGGCATGCGGTACGGCTGTCAGCGACGCTGGCCATCGGCGAGATCATGGCGCACGCCATCAGCGCACGGCGTTCCTACTGGCTGCCGATGACGATCTCACTCGTGTTAAAACCGGAGTTCTCCGTCACCATCAGCCGGGGTCTGCAGCGCATTGCGGGAACCTTCGTCGGACTCCTGGTCGCAACCGGTCTTTTCCATTTTCTGCACCCGGTGGTGGGCATGGAAGTGGTGCTGGTCGCGATCTTCGTTTTTCTCGTGCGTTGGATCGGTCCGGCAAACTACGGAGTCTTCGCCATCAACGTAAGTGCCTTGATCGTGCTGCTGGTGGCCTTTACCGGCGTAGCGCCCAAAGACGTGATCCTCGCCCGCGGACTGATGACTACCATTGGCGGAGTCACTGCTCTGGCAGCCTATCTGGTGTGGCCCACCTGGGAAACGACCAGAACCTCGGAAGTGTTGGCACGCATGCTCGATGCCTATCGAAAATACTTCCGCGCAGTTGCTAGCCGCTATCTGGGCTCGGCCGATGGGAACGGGGTTGAACTTGATCGCGCACGGCTGGAGGCGCGGCGCTCGCGCAGCAGCGTGGAAGCATCTCTCGATCGTCTCCGCATGGAGCCGGTTGCAAATGCCGCGGATATTCGTGCGTTGAAGGCCGTGCTGGCTAGTTCTCACCGGGTCATCAATGCCACCATGGCGCTTGAAGGAGCGCACGACAAAGCGGCGGTTCCCAAGACCGCTGCCCTGGAACGCTTCGTGAAAGACGTGGAGAAAACTTTGGAATTGCTGACGCTCAGGTTGCGCGGCCAGGATTTCTCGCTCCGCGAGCTACCCGACTTGCGGGAGGATCATCACACGCTGCTTTCCGCGCTCGATGCCGAAGAATATCCCCTGCTGGCCGATGAAACCGATCGCATCACCAATAGCGTGAATACACTGCAGGAACAGCTTCTAAGCTGGCGGGGGCGCCCACAGGCGGCCGAGAAACCCGCGCTCGAGCCTCAGCCGGCCTGACATTACTCCGCGTCCTTCGTTTTGAGCCGGTGCTTGTTCTCGTCGATGAAGGCGCGCAGTTCGTCCACGGCACCCAGCAACCGCGTCCATTGCTCGTAGTACAGAGTGACGGGAAAACGTCCCAGGCCGTAGACGCTCACTCCGCCCTTTTCGCTCACCCGAAACTCGAGGTTCTTAGATTTGCGCGAAGTGAGTTTCTGTTCCAGTTCGGCAATTCGCGCCTTCAGTTCTTCAGCAGTAGGTTCAGCCATAAGCACATTGTAACGGGCGATTGGCCTGACTTGAGGCCGTTTGCGAGCGAAGGCCTTACCAGCCCGCGAGCAGCCGGTCGCCGTTGCCCTGTTCTCTGTCCCGGTCACCGGTCCCCTGTAACCTGTTCCCTCGGTCCGCCCTTCTCACTGCACCAGACGGAACGTGCGGTTCCAGCGGGTTTCGTCAAAGAAATGCAGAGCCTCATGCCCGAAAAACGCGAGCTTGTCGCGGGCACCGGTCTTCTCCCATTGATCGGTCGGCGTATGGAACGACCAGTAGATAAACAGCGGGCGGCCGATGATGTTCTCGCGCGGGACAAAACCAAAGTACCGGCTATCGTGGCTCACATCGCGATTGTCCCCCATGACGAAATAGTGGCCCGAGGGCACGACAACATCGTCGCCATCTCGCACCGGCCATCCAGGAACGGGAGGGTCGGACGATTGCGCGGCGGCAACAGCGGGAAACTCGTCCCGATATGGGACATAGTCGCCCGCGCTGTGAATGACATACGGTTCCTTCAGAGGCTCTCCATTGCGAAACACGACGCCACCGCGCAGGTGAATTCTGTCGCCGGGAACACCGATCACGCGCTTCACAAGATGCAAGCCGGGAGTCTCCACCGAGAAAAAGACAATGATGTCGCCGTGCCGGATTGCCCGCTGGTGCCCGAAGATAGCCCAGGATGTTGTCGGAGCCGTTGTGATGCGGTCCACAAGAACGTGATCCCCGATCAGCAGCGTGTTTTCCATCGAGCTGGTGGGAATCTCGAAAGCTTGAATGTCAAAAGTGATGATGAAAAGTGCGGTAGCAAACATCATCGCCATGGACGACAACAATTCCATGCCGGTTTCTTTCCTCTTCGCCGGTTTAGAGGCAGCAGAGCTCTTCCTTTTCTTGTTCTTGCCCATGAATTGACCTTTCAAGATTCACCGATTCGCTTCCCAATGCCGAGTCCAATTCTTTCACTTCATCCGATGACCCGATGACCCGATGACCCTATTCTCGCTGTTTCCTCATCCTCCGCCCCGAAACTGAATAATCCTGCGCCGATCGCGTTTCGACGGTCTGCCTTCAGGCGCCGGTGCCAGGCGCTTCATTGCCCTGCGCTCTTCTGCCAACTTAAGGCGCAAGGCTCGGCTCTCCTCGGTTTCGCGATAAAGCGTCTGGGCGACCGATGCGGGACCGCGAACCTCACTCGGAATCAGCACCTCGATCTGAAAGTCGCCAGCCTCGGTCCTGATCTGCAAGCGGTCGCCAATCCGCACTTCGCGCGCAGACTTGGAGGGCTGGCCGTTGGATTGAATCCTGCCAAGTTCACACGCACGCGCAGCCAGGGCGCGCGTCTTGAAGAACCGCGCCGCCCAAAGCCACTTGTCCATGCGCACGCCGGTCATTGATCTATCTTGCCACGCCGTCCGCGCTTTCTTTTTGCGGGAACTTCCAGGCTGAGCAATCAACCTCGCGGCTGCTCGTTCCCGTCCCGGCCCGCGCTGCACTGGCGCAGCGGGGCGTAGGAAGCCGGAATGTCGCGCCCGCGACCAAGCCGTCTGCACGCACTACCGCCAGGCTATAGACGAATTGCGCGACCAATTCGATTTTCTTGTATCTAATCAACTCGTCCCAGAGAACCCAGAAATCTGTAATCATCATTTTGCCAGGAACCGATACCGAGCATGGCCAAACCAATTTTGCTGAGTGTGGATGACGACTCCGATGTTTTGCGAGCGATCGAGCGCGATCTGCGTTCCCAGTACGGCGCTCAATACCGGGTGATAGGCAGCGATTCTCCCGACGGCGCGCTCAACCTTCTGAAGCAGCTAAAGGTTCGTAATGACAGCGTGGCCCTGCTCCTTGCCGACCAGCGCATGCCGCGCATGGATGGAGTTGAATTCCTGCGGGAAGCCACCACGATCTTCCCTGGAGCCAAGCGGGCGTTGCTTACTGCGTATGCTGACACGAATGCCGCAATCAGCGCCATCAATGAGGCCAGTATCAATTACTTCTTCCTGAAGCCGTGGGATCCTCCTGCCGAGCATCTGTATCCGCAATTGGACGACTTGCTCGACGACTGGCAAGCATCCTTTCGTCCAACATTTCAAGGAATTCGGGTGCTGGGCACGCGTTGGTCGCCGCGATCCTATGAGTTGCGGGACTTCCTCGCGCGCAACCACGTTCCCTATCAGTGGATAGATGTCGAGCTCTCCGCCAATGATCCGGAAACCAAGCGCCTTCTGGATGCCCTCGGTCCGGAGGCTGCCAATATCCCTGTCGTGCTTTTCCCCGACGGAACGAAGCTGCTTGAGAGCGTACCTGCGGACGTCGCGCAAAAAGTCGGGCTGCGGACGCGCGCCCAAACCAGCTTCTACGATTTGGCGATTGTTGGTGGCGGGCCAGCCGGTCTGGCCGCCGCCGTTTACGGGGCCTCGGAAGGTTTGCATACCGTGATGATTGAGCGGGAGGCGCCGGGCGGTCAGGCTGGAATGAGCGCCCGAATCGAGAACTATCTCGGATTTCCAACCGGTCTCAGTG
>Ga0207136_1049_pt1 | contig 27027 bp, 26 predicted proteins | sample Alteio_BWMinHeat_8_FD_153552 | JGI IMG/M metagenome (GOLD analysis project Ga0207136, IMG submission 153552) | Enriched cells from forest soil in Barre Woods Harvard Forest LTER site, Petersham, Massachusetts, United States -... | ecosystem: Environmental > Terrestrial > Soil > Temperate forest >...
TCACCGCCTGAACGACTACAAGAAGCTCCAGGCGCAAGGCAAAAAGTTCGGCGTGCTAGGCTGCGTCGCCCAGCAGGAAGGCGAAAAGATCTTCGAGCGAGCGCCTCACGTGTCGCTGGTAGCGGGATCGGCCTCGTATCGCAACCTGGCGCAGATGCTGGTGCAGATCGAGGCAGGGGAGCGACGCGTAACCGGTCTCGATGACCGCCAGACCGACGAGGCCTTCGACACGCCATTTACCGTTCGCACCAACCCGTACCGCGGATACATCACCATCATCGAGGGCTGCGATAAGTTCTGCGCTTATTGCGTGGTTCCTTACACGCGTGGCAAGGAACGCAGCCGTACCTCGGAGTCGGTTCTGGAAGAAGCGCGCCGTCTGGCAGATGGCGGATATACCGAGATTCAATTGCTCGGGCAAAACGTGAACTCCTATCGCGATCCTACTGGCAAGAAGACCTTTGCAGAGATGCTCATTGCAGTCGCGGAAGTGCCGGGGATTCGGCGCGTGCGCTTCACCACGTCCCACCCGCGGGACTTCACCAAGGACATCGTCGAGGCGATTGAAGCCACACCCGCCCTGTGCGATCACGTGCATCTCCCAGTGCAGAGCGGATCGAGTCGGGTGCTGAAGGCCATGCTGCGTGAGTACACGCGCGAGGACTATCTCCGGCGCATTGCGTGGATGAAATCGGCGACCCGTCCCATTAGCCTGACCACCGATATCATCGTCGGCTTTCCGGGCGAAACCGAACAGGAATTCGAGGAGACGATAAGCCTCCTGGGCGAGGTCGGATACGATGGAGTGTTCTCGTTCAAGTATTCTCCACGTCCAAACACGCCTGCCATTCGTATCACAGACAGCATCCCAGACGAGGAGAAATCGAAGCGGCTGACGGTTCTTCAGGAGCGCCAACGCGAGATCCAACGAAGCAACTACGAGAAGCACATCGGGGAAGTTATGGAAGTAATGGTTGAAGGCCGAAACGAAGCTCGTGGACAGATTATCGGACGTTGCACTCAGAACAAGACCGTGAACTTTACCACCAACTCGCCAATTCTTCCGGCGACTGGCAGCTATGCGAGGGTGCAAGTGACGAAGAGCTTTCCGAACAGCTTGGTCGGCGAGACGGTGAATTGACACGAGTACTGGTGGCACGGGCGAGGGCGCCTGCGCCACAAACAGAAATGGTTGAGCAGCGCGCGATCGGAGGTAAACGGTGGAAGTCGAGATGAAGATCAGGGGTCTGATGATGGACCCAGTAACCAACATGCCGATCGTTGTGCTCAAAGACCCTTCGAGCGACGCCGTCCTACCGATCTGGGTCGGGATCTACGAGGCCAATGCCATCGCCCTGGAAATCGAGAAGGTCGCCACACCGCGTCCGATGACACACGACCTGATCAAGAACGTCCTCACCGGCCTTGAAACCAAGGTCCACAAGGTGGTGGTAACCGAGCTGCGCGACGACACCTTCTTCGCCGTGATCTGGATCGAGCGTGAAGGCCGCTTCATCAGCATCGACTCACGCCCCTCAGACGCTCTGGCGGTAGCCATGCGCCTGGATTGCCCAATCTTCGTCGAAGACGAAGTGCTGAAGTCCTCAAAGCTCGCAGCCACGGTCTCAGACCGAGTCTCAAACGAAGAGCTGCGCAAGCTGCTCGAGAACATGAACGACGAGGACTTTGGACGGTACAAGATGTGAAGAAGAGCTGCTAGCTGCTGGCTACTCGCGGCTAGCTCTTAGATGTTGCGAATGGTTTTGCGCCAGCGGCCAGTAGCGAGCAGCCAGCAGCTTCTGCTATGGATCCCTCCGAAATCCTCCAATCCCTATACCTCGCCGGCTTCGAACTCCAGACCTTCGACCGTTTTCCGCGGGCCATCGGAGTCATCAAAGGCAACTGCATTGCGCTGCTCGAACCAGCCGGAAGTGGACTGCAGTTGATCGGACGACCAGGTTGGCGGATGGGCGAAGTTATCGGCGTGCTGACGACCATGGGAGAACGCCAAGTGTTCCAGGCCAAAGATCAAGTGGTCGAAGCGACTCCAGAGCGGCTGAGGGAACTGCGCCATTTCGAAGCGGAGCTGGCTGGAGTCCTAACACCAAAGCCGAACTAAGTACGCGACAGCCCGTATTTAACGCAGGCGCGAAGCATAGTTAACAGAATATCCATTATCGGACGTTCGAATTCACAAAGATCTCTCCTGTCGGCAAAAGCGTTGGAGACTCGGGCCGGTAGCCGCTTGTGGCCCCAACTTCAGTCCTTCAAGAATTGCGAACACCTTTTGATGGAACTCATGCGTTCGTGTCACGAGCGAGACATACGAATCGTGACTCACGTGCAAGAAGAACTGATCGGTTCCGTAGGACCAACTCCCAAGATAGTAAGCATCCCATCCGAAGATCATTGGTTGCAGTAGCATCCCGACTGACTTGTGGAATTCGTCAGCTCGGAAACCGTGTCCGGTTCCGACTTCGAACGATTGTGGCTGGCCTGCTGCCGTGTGCATCTGCTCGACTATTTCGTAGCCCACTCCTTCGTCGGCAAGGTTCCAAATGCCCCACTGCTTGATCCAAATAAGCGAGCCTTGAAAGTCTTGAGGTTCGTATCCTATTTGGGCGAGCAAGCTTGCGAAGAACGGCAATCTTTCCAGCGTCGAAGGATATTTCAGTTCGATGCAAGTTGATTCTGGATTCGTAAAAAAGAGCCCCTCATCGTCGCAATGAACGTACTCGCTGTTCCTCGGAAACCTACGAAACGAATCCTTTACTTGGCTAGAAGTCTGCACCATCATGCGATATCTCCCGGCTCTCGTTGTTGATCAGGCTCCCCTGAGCACAACCTTTGGCTGAAACAACGTGCCAGCAACACGACTGGCAACCGCGATCAATTCTTGCTGGCCCAAGAATACCTTTACCTGCCGAGCCGGTGAGAACTCTGGAAGGTTGACCGCTCGGCCATTTGCGATCAGGCCGGCGGTTTCTTCGTTGACGGTGACCGAGGGCAACTCTGGCAAGATTCGGCGCGGGTGTAGCGACACCTCGGCCAGCAATTCCTCGAGGCTTTTCTCGCCGGACTTGGCTTGCTCCTTGATCTCAGCCAGACGCTCCAGCGTGACTGCCTGCTCCAAGGTGAACTCTCCCGATCTGGTGCGGCGTAGCTCGGCGAGGTGGGCTCCAACTCCAAGCTTTGCTCCGAGTTCGTGCGCGAGCGAGCGTACATAGGTGCCGGCGCTGGCCTCCGCCGTGAAGCGCACGCGGTCCCCTACAAGATCGTGGATTTCGAAGCGATTCACTTGAACCCGCACTTTCTTCAGCTCAACTTCCTGGTTCTTGCGAGCGAGCTTATAGGCTGGCACCCCCCCGATTTTCTTGGCCGAGAATTTCGGAGGCTGTTGCTCAATTTCGCCAAGGAACGATTCTGCCCCTCGGTGTAATTGTTCAAGTGATACTTGAACTGGCTGTGGCGGGCCGAGCGGCTGGCCTTCGGCATCGTGCGTGTCGGTGGCAAAGCCCAGTCGGATCACGCCCTCGTAGGCTTTCTGGGCTGCGCTGTAGAACTGGGCTAAGCGCGTGAAGCGTCCGGTGAGCACCGGCAGGACTCCAGTTGCCAAGGGATCCAAGGTCCCCAAGTGTCCCACCGAGCGCTCGCCTATCAGACGGCGCACGCGCGCGACCACGTCATGCGAGGTGATCCCAGCCGGTTTGTCGACTACGAGAACGGCGTCCATTGGCTTTTTGTTATTGTTTGAATCTACGACTTACTGGCGGAATCTACGATTTGTCGCGGCAGTCGATCAGGACCAGCGAGAGTCTTTCCCAAACCATTAGCTCATGATACCCATTCGCGACGATACACCCACCTACTCGACGCCGTACATCAACTACTTGTTGATCGCGTTGAACGTGCTGGTGTTTCTCTTCGAGATATCGCTCAGTCCGCCGGTCCGCGAGGCGTTCGTGTATCAGTTCGGCGTCGAGCCGGCGCGCGTGCTGACTGCCGTGGGACTTGGAAGTTCGTATGCACCGCAGCCCTCTGTCTTGCCGCTGCTCACCTCGATGTTCCTGCATGCGGGATGGCTACACTTGATCGGCAACATGTGGTTCCTCTGGATATTCGGCGACAATATCGAGGACTATCTCGGCCACTTTAACTATCTGATCTTCTATCTGGCGAGTGGAATTGGAGCCTCAGTTGTTCACATCCTGCTGAATTCCAATTCGGACCTGCCCAGCGTAGGCGCAAGTGGAGCGATTGCCGGCGTGATGGGAGCTTACTTCCTGCTCTTCCCTTCCGCGCGCGTGCTCATGCTGGTGCCGCTCCTATTTTTCTTTACCTTCATCTGGCTGCCGGCCTGGATCGTGCTGGGCTATTGGTTTGTCCTGCAATTTCTCGGCGGAGCCGCGACCGCCATCACAACTGCCGGACGGCAAACGGGCGGCGTCGCGTTCTGGGCGCACGTAGGGGGATTCGTGGTCGGACTTGCGATGATCAAGCTTCTGCCGCAGCGGATGAACAGGCGTTCGAGGTATCAGTACTGAAGCTGGGCAGCCCCTCAGCTTCTAAGCCGCTAAGCTGGGGGCTTTCGGCTCGGGAGCTAGAAGCTGTAGCAGCGACTCACAGCGTTCCTGATGCTGGTCCCATTCTGATCTCATCAAGCGAAGTGTTTGGCGGCATCGTCAACGCCAGCACCACCACCCGGGCGACATCCTGTGGGGACATCATCTTCTCCCGCGGCGCTTCTGGCCAGAACTGTTGCCATATGTCGGTATCCGTCGCTCCGGGAATGAGGGCCAGCACGCGAATTCCCTGCGCTCGCAGCTCCTCGCGCAAGGTGTTGGTCAGAGCGAGCGCACCCGCCTTCGAGGCGTTGTAGGCCGACATTCCTGCGAACGGCTGGTGGGCCGCTACCGACAAGTTGTTTACGATCACGCCGTCGGGCCCCATGAGAGGAATCGCTGCGCGGCAGCAAAGGAATGTGCCGGTGAGGTTGACGTCGACGACGCGCCGAAATTCTTCTGGCGCCAGCCGGTCGACATTGACAAGCGCATGCGCAGCCCCGGCGTTGTTGATCAGGAAATCCAGCGAGGTGAAGTGCTGTCGAACCGATTCGAAGAAGTCGCGAACCTCGCTGCCGTCCGAGATATCGCAGCTCTTGGCGGAGACGGCAAGGCCTTCGCCCTTCAATTGAGAGATCGCAGATTCGAGAGCATCGGGATTCCGGCCCGCGATGGCTACCCGACATCCATTGAGTGCGAGCTCGCGGGCAATGGCAAATCCAATGCCGCGACTTCCGCCAGTCACGACCGCGGTCTTGCCACCTAGCTTGCTTTCCATCAAATCATTTCACCACGGAGTCACGGAGAAAAGCAGAAACGGAAAACTAATTTGGAGCAAGCGAGCGGGAACCTTGCTGTTCTCGGCGACTCCGTGTCCCCGTGGTGAAATCGCTTTCAAAACCCGTTAGGCTTTCCAGAGCGAATCAGCGACAAGAACTCCTCACGGGTCTGGTGCTCATTGCGGAAGTCGCCCAACATCGACGAGGTAACGGTTGCCGAGTGCTGCTTTTCCACCCCGCGCATCATCATGCAGAGATGCCGCGCTTCGATCACTACTCCCACCCCGAGCGGCTCGATCGCTTCTTGGATTGCATCCCCAATTTGCTTGGTTAATCTCTCCTGCACTTGCAGACGGCGAGCGAAGATGTCCACCAGACGCGGGATTTTGCTCAGGCCGATCACTTTTCCTTTGGGTAGATAGGCGACATGCACTTTCCCGAAAAAGGGCAGCATGTGATGCTCGCACAGGCTGAACATCTCGATATCCTTTACGATCACCATCTCGTCGTAATCGACTTCGAAGAGCGCTCCCCGCAGAAGCTGCGAAGGATCTTCGTTGTAGCCGCGCGTGAGGAATTGAATTGCCTTGGCGGTGCGTTCCGGAGTGCGGACCAGACCATCGCGCTGCGGGTTCTCGCCGATTTGCTCGAGCACCGTGCGATAAGCCTTCTCCAACTCGGCTTCGGCGGTCTCCGCTGATCCCGATCTCTTTGGCATGGACATCACGCGTTTGGCTGCTGCACTTTTCACTTGGTCTCCCTTCATCTGTGTCCCATCCGGACTATCGACGCTCCAGTTCGCGCTCGCCGGCGTACTCGAAGGAATTCATCATTGTCTCTTCGATCCGGATCTTTTCCACCTGGGCGAGTTCGAACCCGTCATGAAAGAGATGAAAGAGCTCGCGTGAAAGATTCTCAGTTGTTGGAACGATGTTGCGGAAAGCCTCGAGCTCGTTCAGGTTACTGAGTTCGAATTTCGGCATGATCACCCGATCAACGAAGTCGTCGAGATCGGCGAGATTGCACACCATCCCAGTGTCGCGATCCGGACGCCCGCTAACAGTTACTTCCACTTTGTAATTGTGTCCATGGCCGTGCGGATTATTACATTTGCCGTACGTCGCCTGATTCTGCTCCTCGCTGAAATGCGCCGAGTGCAGCCGGTGCGACGCCGAGAACTTGTACCGTCTTGTGAGATAGGCCTTCATGCTTCGCCGTAGACATCCACGAACAGATCATCGGTCTCATAGACCCGCACACGATGAAGCTTGGCTCCCCTTAGCTTGCCGGCCAGACGGTCCCAAATTGCAATCGCAAGATTCTCCGTTGTAGGAAGTTTGTCGCGAAACTCCGGTACCTCTTTGTTGAGATGACGATGATCCATTCCCTCGATCACCTCGCGATTCATGATGTCCTTGAGCAGCTTGAGGTCCATTACGAACCCGGAGCGCTCATCCACTTCTCCGGCAACCGTGACCTCCAGCGTGTAATTATGCCCATGCCCCTGCGGGTTGTTGCACTTGCCAAAGATGCGCTGATTCTCTTCCGGCGAGAGTTTTGGATTGTGGTAAAAGTGCGAGGCGGAAAATTCCGCTCTGCGCGTGAGATAAACCATGCCTATGTGCCCTGGAGTTCCTGAATGGCTTTATTATACGTATGGTGAGCAGTGGGCCTTTTCTGATGAGAGCTTCCGGCTTGGTTTTGGTCGCAACATTCCTTGCCCTGACGGCGTGCGACCGCGGATCGCATCCCGAGCTCGTGGGACGTTCAGCGCCGGACTTCACCGTCGTGGATTCTCAGCGGACGGTGTCGCTCCACGACTACAAAGGCAAGATCGTTGTCCTGAATTTCTGGGCAAGCTGGTGCGCGCCGTGCATCGAGGAGTTGCCATCGCTGATCCAGATGCAGCATGATCTACGCGACCGCGTGACCGTTCTGGCGGTGGCGACGGATCAGGATCCCAACGCCTATGCCCGCTTTATTCGCGATCACAACGTCGATCTGATTACCGTCAACGATCAAGCGCAGAAGAGCAACGCCGAATACGGCACCTGGGGTTGGCCGGAGACCTACATCATCGATCGCAAAGGCATCGTGCGCCGCAAATTCATTGGACCAGTGGAGTGGACCAATCCGGCGATCGTTTCTTACTTGGAAAAGCTGCGAACCGAGTCGTAGTAGGCAATAAGCAATAGGCGACAAGCAGTAGATCCATTGGTCTTAGCCGATTGCCTATCGCTTATTGCCTAGCGCCTCCCGCTTCTTTCAAAGCGCCACGCGTCTCAATCGCAGCGAATTCGTGATCACGGAGACCGAACTCAGACTCATCGCGGCCGCGGCGAAGATCGGATTCATGGTCACGTGGAACAGCGGATAGAGCGCGCCTGCCGCCAGCGGTATTCCCGCCGCGTTATAGACGAATGCAAAGAACAGGTTCTGGCGAATGTTGCGCATTACGGCTTTGCTTAACCGTCGGGCGCGTACGATGCCGCGCAAGTCGCCCCTCAGCAGCGCGATGTCTCCACTTTCGAGAGCGACATCGGTTCCAGTCCCCATGGCGATGCCAATATCGGCCTGAGCCAGTGCCGGAGCGTCATTGACTCCATCTCCTGCCATGGCCACACGCTTGCCCTGCGATTGCAGAGCGCGCACCAGTTCGGCTTTGCGATGCGGCAGGACCTCGGCTTCGACGCGCTCGATTCCGAGCCGCTGAGCGATTGTGTTGGCGACGGAACGGTGATCTCCGGTCGCCATGATCACGTCGATTCTTTCGGCGCGCAGTCCTTCCAGAGCGTCAGGAGTAGAGTCACGCAACGGATCAGCAACTGCGATTATCGCGGCAAGCTTGCCGTCGATGCCGACAAAGAAGAGCGAACTGGGAAGCTCCGGCGCACCCCTCTTTAAGAGAGATGAGCCGCCTATTGAGACCTTCACGTCAGCTCCTGCCTCACGCAGCATTTCGGAGTTTCCGACTAAGACCCGCATTGGCCCATGTGGGCCTGCCACTGTTGCGGCGACTCCCCTCCCAGGCTGGGCTTCGAAATTTGCGACCGGAAGCAGCGGCAACATGCGCAGCTGAGCTGCCCGAATGACAGCCCCGGCAAGCGGATGTTCGCTGTGCGATTCCAGGCTGGCAGCGGCCTGCAGAACCTCCTGCTCGGAGAAGCTGCCATAGAGCTTGACCTGGGTGACTTCCGGTTTGCCGAGGGTCAGAGTGCCGGTCTTATCCACGACCAGCGTGTCGATCTTTTCCATCGACTCGAGCGCGCGGGCGTCGCGGACCAGCACCCCGTTGCGCGCGCCTTGTCCGGTGCCGACCATGATCGCCATTGGTGTCGCAAGTCCCAGCGCGCACGGACATGCGATGATCAGCACCGCCACAGCGCTCACCAGCGCGTGAGCCAGACGCGGCTCCGGACCGAAGAAGAACCAGCCGGCAAACGCCGCCAACGCGCAGGCAATCACCGCCGGAACGAAGATCGAGGCCACGCGATCGGCGAGCCGCTGGATCGGTGCCCGGCTGCGCTGCGCAGTTGCCACCATGGCGACGATCTGCGCCAGCAGCGCCGCGCTGCCCACGCGCTCCGCGACCATCAGCACGGAGCCGGTGCCGTTCACAGTTCCGCCGATCAACTTGTCTCCCGGCTGCTTTAGCACGGGAACGGATTCGCCGGTGATCATCGATTCATCCACCGCGCTCTTCCCTTCCTCCACGCGGCCGTCCACCGGAATCTTTTCGCCGGGCCGGATGCGCAGTCGATCGCCGACTACGATTTGCACGACCGGAACGTCGGTTTCCGTTCCGTCGGCAGCAACTCGACGTGCCAACTTAGGAGTGAGGTCGAGCAGTGCGCGAATCGCGCTGCCGGTGTGCTTGCGCGCGCGCAGCTCCATCACCTGCCCGAGCAGGACAAGGACGGTGATGGCGGCGCTCACTTCGAAGTAAACGTCGGGACGCTCTCCACCTCCGGCAATCGATGACAAAAGCGTTTCCGGAAATATCGTCACCAACAGGCTGTAGACGAAGGCCACGCCGGTGCCCATGGCAATCAGAGTGAACATATTCAGATTGCGCGTACGCAGCGAGTTCCATCCACGCTGAAAGAAAGGCGCTCCACCCCAGACGACAACCGGAGCCGCCAGCGCGAGCTGCAGCCACGCTGCGGCTCGCGTCATTTCAAAGTGGTGAAGCCCGCCGGAAGTCAGCATTCCGCCCATGCTGATTACGAGCAGCGGAATGGTAAGCGCCGATCCGATCCAGAAACGCAGAGTCATGCTGCGCAGTTCGCTGTCGTCTTCTTCGGGCGCTCCGGCCGTCGTGATCCGAGGCTCCAGAGCCATACCGCATTTTGGACAGAAGCCGGGCTTGTCCGAGACTACCTCGGGATGCATCGGGCAGGAATATTCCGTCTTAGTCCCAATCTGGAGTTCCGGTTCGAGCGCCATTCCGCATTTGGGACACGACCCCGGCTTGTCCGAGACAACCTCGGGGCACATCGGGCAGAAATATTTCGCTGCACCGGCTTTGCGAGACAAGGGCTGCGCTGCTGGTTTCGGACGAGCGGCTCCGAGCTGCACAAGTCCAGAAGTTGCCGGTTTCGGCGCTAGATACTGACCAGGATTGGCAGCGAACTTCTCCGCGCAATGGTTGCAACAGAAGAAGTAGTTCTTGCCCGCATGCTCACGACACGCAGGAGCCGTAGCAGGAGACACACTCATGCCGCAGACAGGATCGATCACGGAATCTGCCACGGGTTTTAGATCGCTCTGCATCACTTAATGGAAGACTACTGCGCGCAAGTCCAAATATTCCCGTCGTATTCCCAAGACCGCGCCGTCGCTACGCGCTTGTCGTCAAAATCTTGTATTGCTGCTCATTCAAAGGCACCACGCTGAGTCGTCCCTGCCGAACCAGCGGAGACTCAGCGAAGGCCTTATTGTGCTTGATGTCGGCCAGCGCCAAAGGTTGCGGAATCGCCTTTCCAACCTTGATCTGCACACGAGGGTTCTTCGCATCCGATGCATCGACGGAGACCACCGACGCCGTTCCCACAGCGCGCTTCTCATCTCCGGTGTGGTAGATCACGAGTCGATCGCCGGCCTTCATCGCGCGAAGATTCTTCAGCGCGACCGGGTTCGTGACGCCATCCCAGATTGTCGTCTGGTCTCGTTGTAGGTCGGCGAAGGAGTATGCGGAAGCTTCGGTCTTGAGCAAGTAGTCCATTTCGAAGCCTTTCAGACTGCTGAGTGTTCTGGTGAGTAATATACCGGGCGGCAGAGTGGATCGGGCGTGCGCCCCTAAACTGAGCGGGAGTACCATGGCGTGTATGAATCGGTGGCTGTCAACGCTGCTCGTCCTGTTTGTTTCACTGTCCGCCTGGGCCGCTGAGCCGCAAGGCAAGTTTCAATGTCGACGCTATCCCCCGCAGACTGACACGTCGCCATTCGGCGATCCCGTCGCATACATTTGGCTCCATTCCAAAGGCATCTACGAACTGCTCGACTTAACGACCACTAAGGGCAAGACCTCGGGACGCTACTCATACGATCCGAAGAAACAGGAAATCGAGTGGATGACGGGCGACTTGAGCAAGTACGTCGGGCATTACATCCCAAACATTCAGGGAGCCGCCGCGATAAGACTCAACACCAAGAAAGACCCTGAAGGGCGTGTAGATGGCACATTGCCGTGCGTTCGAATTTCCAACTAGGCGGACGTGCTTTCGCCACCTGCCAGCCCTGACTTTGTTCGGGGAGTTTCTAACGCTCTTGCCGGCGTTTTGCACGCAAACTGTCATGCCTTGGCGGGAGTGCAAATCTATCAGCGTCTCCGAGAGGCGTTTTGATATCGGCGGCTTCTCTGTTATTACTTCTGCAGAGATACACCGGGAAGGATTCTGAATGACTCAGCTTGACGTGAGTTTTCGCTATGCCACGCCGCCGGGAGAAAACGAGTTGCGCGCTCTCACTTACGCGCGCGACGTGTATGGAATTCGCAAGATCGAATTCGACGAACAGCAGCAAACCGTGACCGTCGAATACGACGCCACCCGCTTGAACGATGACGTTGTTGCCGGGATCCTGCGCCGAGCGGGAATGGACTTGAGGGAGAAAGTAGCGCTCGCGTAGCCCGGGTGCAACTGGCTAGCAGACAGAAGTCTCTGCCCAAAAGCAAAAGAGACGCTCAAGAGATCCTCTGGCCGAGTAAGTCTCAAGAGCGCCCCTGTTGCGCGCCACTTCGTCTGCCAGGGACTAGAGCATCCCCGATGCCAAGCTGCCTTCCATTCAAAATACAGGACTTAGCTCAACACAAACGGCGCCAGTCGGTAAAGTTTTCTGAGAAGCCCAGCGTGGCAGTGTAGCTTTTGCTCAACTGCGCAACAAGAACACCGCTCGATTCTTAAATGGCAACTTTGACCACAGAACCTGAGCAATTACTCCCCAGCAAGCCTGCCACAAACTCAATCGTCCGATGGACAGCCGTCTTGATTCCCGGCCTGTTGCTCTACCTTCTTCCCCTCCCAGCCTTGAGTTTGGGACAGCGTCACCTGCTGGCCGTCTTTGTTGCCACGATCATTGCGTTGGTCGCGCATCCCGTCCCAATGGGTGTGAGCACGCTGATTGGGCTCGCCGTTTTGGCCTTGACCAGAACGCTTACTGCGAACCAGATCTTCTCTGGCTACGGCAACACCACGGTCTGGCTGATCTTTACGGCATTCCTGTTTTCCAGGGCAGTAATGAGCACGCGCTTCGGCATGCGTGTGGCTTACATCTTCATTCGGCGCTTTGGCCACACTTCCCTCACTCTCAGCTACTCGATCGCAGCCTCTGACGCGGTGCTGGCGCCTTTCATTCCGTCGGACACGGCGCGCGGCGGCGGCATCGTTTACCCAATCGTTCTCAGTATTGCGCGAGCTCTTGGATCCGAGCCCGGAGGAAGCACCCATCAGCTTGGCGCGTTTCTGATGCTGGTGGGATTCCATTCCACCTACACGGCTTCGGCGATGTTCCTTACCGGCATGGCTTCGAATCCACTCATCGCCGACTTCGCCCGCCAGATCGCGCACGTCGATCTGACGTGGCTGCGATGGGCGATCGGCGCTAGTGTTCCCGGATTGGCGGGCCTGCTCGTCGTGCCGTGGGTCATCTATCGTCTGAATCCGCCGGGAATACGCGATACGGAACAGGCGCGCGTAGTGGCTCGGGATGAGCTCGCCAAAATGGGGACAGTCTCCCGCGACGAGCGCTGGCTGATTGTGGTGCTATTGGGCGTGATGGCAGGATGGATCACCTCGCCATGGCACGGCCTGCCCAACGCCGTGGTGGCATTGGCGGGACTGTGCACGCTGCTCGTCGCTGGAGTTGTAACCTGGGAAGAGCTTCTCACCGAACGCAAGGCGTGGGATGCGCTGATATGGTTTGGCGCTTTGATCGGCATGGCGGATGCCTTGCAGCTGGCAGGCGTCGTCGATGTTCTCTCCCGAGCAGCATTTCACTACATACAAGGATGGTCGTGGCTACTAGCTCTCGCGGTTCTTGTGGTTCTCTATCTCTACATTCATTACAGCTTCGCTAGTATGACGGCGCAGGTGACGGCGCTTTATCCGGCATTTCTAGGCGCGGCGCTGGCGAGCGGCGTGCACCCGCTTCTCGCGGCCTTGCCTCTGGCTTATTTCTCGAATCTGAATGCCGGTATCACCCACTATGGGACCGGCTCAGCGCCGATTTATTTTGGGGCTGGTTACGTCACCCAAGCTACCTGGTGGAAGATCGGATTTCTTGTGTCGCTGGTAAATTTGGTGTTGTGGTTGGGAGTTGGGCTGCTTTGGTGGAAGGTGTTGGGTTGGTGGTGAGGGCCGTGGTTTTCAGCTGTAGTCCGCGACCAAGCTCTTCATCACCGCATAAAGCTCGTTTTTAGCTTCGAAACCAATGCCGGGCAGATCAGGCATGCGAACAAAGCTGTCTTCTACGGGAATGCCGTCGGCAAAACCATTGAACGGTTTGAAAACAGTTGGATAGGATTCGTTTCCACCCAGTCCAAGTCCGGCCGCGATGTTCAGCGACATCTGATGTCCGCCATGAGGAATGCAGCGGCGCGGGGACCAGCCGTGCTCTTTGAGCATTTCTAGGATGCGAAGATATTCGACCAGACCGTAGCTTAGCGCACAATCGAACTGAAGAATGTCGCGGTCGGCGCGCATTCCGGCGTAACGAATCAGATTGCGCGCGTCCTGCATTGAAAAGAGGTTTTCACCCGTCGCCATCGGCGGCTTGTAGATCTTCGAGAGTTCTGCCTGAAGGGCAAAATCGAGAGGATCGCCCGGTTCTTCATACCAGCGCAAGCCGTAAGGTTCGAGCGCGCGAGCATATTCGATGGCAGTAGCCAGATCGAATCGCCCGTTCGCGTCGACGGCAAGCTGGTCCGGACGCTGCAGAAGCTTCAACACCGCTTCGATTCGACTCAGATCGGTCGCTAGCGGCGCGGCGCCGATCTTGATCTTGACCGCGGAATAGCCTTGATCGAGATAGCCCTGAACCTCAGCCTTCAACGCGGACTCGTCTTTGCCGGGATAGTAATATCCTCCGGCCGCATAGACGAAGACTGTGTGATCCGCTTTCCCGTTGTGGTACCGCTCCGCAAGAAGTCGATAGAGCGGCACACCGGCGATCTTCGCGACGGCGTCCCAAACTGCCATGTCGATTACGCCCACCGCAACCGATCGTTCCCCGTGGCCACCCGGCTTTTCGTTCGTCATCAGGACGTTCCACACGCGAAATGGATCGAGGTTCCCGCCGCTCTCATCGGTTAGCGCCGTTGAAGCCGCGTTCTTAAGCCGAGGAATGAAGCGCTCGCGCAGCAGTCCGCTGGGGGCGTAGCGCCCGTTAGAGTTGAATCCAAAGCCGATCACGCGGCGCCCGTCGCGGACGACGTCGGTTACCAACGCAACGACGCTGACGGTCATCTGGCTGAAATCGATGTAAGCGTTGCGGATCTCGGACTTGATGGGAACGACAGTTTCGCGGATAGCGACGATATTCATGGAAATGATCTAGACGCGCCGAGACTTTGCCGGGAGCATCCCCTGAAAATCCGCACGAGACGGCAGAATCTAGGCAACGGGGTGGAAGGCTTCCACTAAACGTTTCACTTTCTGCGTCGATGCTTTGCTGCCTTCCATAAGTCATACTGAGACTGCATTCCGATCCAGAGCTCTGGGCTGGTGCCGATGGTCACTCGTCAGGAGAGTTTTGCTATACGGATCCCAGATCATACACAGCAGGTTGCTCCCGTTGCGGCGACTCTCCCAGGGCTTGACGGATGACCGCCAAGAGCTCGGCATTATCCACGGGCTTTTGCAGAAAAGCCTGTGCTCCGGCCTTCATGGCGCGCTCCTGGTTTGCGCGAACGTCTCGAGCGGAGACGACGATGATGGGGATCAGGGCAAGAGACTCCATTTTCTTCAACCTTTCCATTACCACGAAGCCGTCGCCGGCAGGCAGGCCGAGGTCGAGGATAATTAAATCCGGCTGATGCTTCCGCGCCTCCGCCATAGCGGAGATGCCATCGCCAGCGAAGCAAGTGTCGTAGTGATTCGCCTTGAGACGCACATGCATGCCGTGGCGTACATCCGGATCGTCATCCACAATGAGAATTTTCTTGTTAGCCATTTTTTACCATCCTTGACGAGATTTCCTGGTTCATTAGTTCCTGAAGTCGAGTGGCTACGTTCTCCACAAGATCTTCCATCGATTCACCCGCATACCGTTTGACCGGCTCAAGTAACCGGTAAGAAGTGGAAAGGGTGAGCCCTGCTTGCTGGATAAGTTCGCAGTCGGCCAATTGTTCCCGAACGCGTTGACTAATCGCCTCGCCGCCAATTGCATCGGTCATAGCCACAACGAAGAACAGTTCTACCGCTCCTGCGAAGCCCATCTTGGGCATTACGACGTCCAGATCGGAATATAAATATTGCCGCAAGAGACGGCGGACCTCCTCAGACTGGTGCGCGCGTATCTCGTCGGAAAGCCAGCCGGTGCGTGAACCTATTTCTGTCACCACCAGGACGATAGGAGTCTCCGCACGTCTTTCCTTTTCGAGGGCGGGAGCGATCAGCTCAGGCAGGGAAAAAACCGGCAACGTAACGGAGAAGATCGTGCCTTCTTCCGGTGCGCTCTGGGCCCAGATCTCTCCGCCCTGCCGCGTGACCAACTCCTTGCAGATGTACAACCCCAGGCCAAGGCCCTTGCGGCCCGCTAAAGCCGGATCCGATGCCTGGAAGAGACGTTCAAAAATTCGCTCAGTCATGTCCGGGCTGAGCCCGCATCCCGAGTCTGAAACCTCCAGAACCAGGAGAGTCGGATCCTCCTCGAGCACACGAGCTCGAACCTTCACCGTGCCGTTTGCCGGAGTGAACTTGATTGCGTTGTCGATGAGAATGATAAGGATTTGTCGAATGCGCGTTGGGTCAGCGCAGACTTGGGGCAAGCGGCGCTCGATATCCGCGGAGAGAGTGATTCCTTTGGCTGTGGCGGCCCCTTGGAGTGTGTTGATGGTGTACTCGATCGCGTCGGACACCGAAGTACATTGCAGATCGATCGTCAGTTTACCCGCCTGCACGCGGGTGACCTCGAGTAAGTCATCAATCATCGATTGAAGCTGCTTGACATTTCTCAGAACGATTTCCAGGTACTCATGCTGCTCCACCTTCAATTCGCCGGCCAATCTATCCAGGAGAATGGTCACAAACTGATAAATCGCGGTCAGCGGCGAACGAAGCTCGTGCGATACGTGCGAGAGGAACTCATCCTTAAATTGCATCTGGTGTGTCCGGATGAGGTCGGTTTCCGTTTGCATGCGGTGGCGCTCGATGGCATGGCGCAGCGCACGGGGGAGCGCACGATTTTCGATCTGGCCTTTGATCAGATAATCCTGGGCGCCTTCCTTCATGGCTGCGGCGGCCAGCGCCTCGTCGTCCAGGCCGGTTAGCACGATCATCGGGATGCCCGGGGCCGCCGCGTGCGCGCGGCGCACGGTTTCGAGACCATGCCCATCCGGCAATCCCATGTCCAACAGGACGATGTCCACTCCGCCTTTCCGGAGATGAGTCTCGGCTTCACTCATGCGCAAGAGGTGCGTCAATTCGAAACTGTCAGGTCTCTCGGTATTGAACATCTCGCGAAGCAAACGGGCATCTCCCGCGTTGTCCTCCACCAGTAGAACCTGGAGGGCCTGTCCTTTCATGAGCCGGCTTCGTGCGGCAACTTGACCACGGAGAGCCAGAAGTTGTCGATGCTCTTCACGACTTCGAGGAACCCATTGAGGTCCACAGGCTTGGTGATGTAACAGTTCGCGTGGAGCCGATAACTTCGCAGGATATCGGCGTCAGATGCCGAGGTAGTCAAGATAACGACAGGAATACTCTTGAGTGTCAGACTCTCCTTGATTTCCTTCAGAACCTCGCGGCCGTCTTTCTTGGGCAGGTTCAGATCGAGCAAGATCAGATCCGGGCGAGGAACATCGGCGTGCTTTCCTTCGCGCCCCAGAAACGCCATTGCTTCTGTACCGTCCGAGGCGACGTGCAAGTTGATATGTACCTTGGCGTCCTTAAACGCTTCCCGAGTGAGCCGGACGTCGCCGATACTATCTTCGACCAAAAGAACTTCGATGGGGTGCGTGTTTGTTCCAATGGATTGCATCATTTCCCAACTCCTTCCGGCAGGGCAAAATAAAAGGTTGAGCCCATTTTGGGTTGCGACTCGACCCAGATCCTCCCGCCCAGCCGCTCCAAAATCTTCTTGCAAATGGCCAATCCGATTCCAGTGCCCGCGAACTCTTGTCGCCCGTGCAAGCGCTGGAAAAGGATGAAGATTCTTTCGAAATACTGAGGGTCAATTCCGAGGCCGTTGTCGCGCACGGAAAAGATCCATTCGTTGCCGCCGTTTCTCCTGGCGGAGACGTGCACTTGAGGCGCTTCCGCGCTGCGATATTTGATCGCATTCCCAACCAGATTCTGAAATACCTGGGCCAACTGGGTATCGTCCATGGTGATGGCCGGCAACGAATCATGAGTCACAACCGCACCGCTCTCCTCAATCGTTACTCGTAAGTTCGTAAGCGCGTCTTTCAGCGCGTTCTCGCCGGAAATCTTATGGAACTCTTTTCCATTGGTCCCCGCGCGCGAGTACGCCAGCAGGTCCTGGATCAATCCCTGCATCCGGTTGCACCCGTCTACGGCAAAAGCGATGAACTCATCGGCATCGGAGTCCAGACGCCCTTTGTAGCGCTTGCCCAGGAGCTGCGTATAACTGGCGACCATGCGCAGCGGCTCCTGCAGATCGTGGGACGCCACATAGGCAAATTGCTGCAGTTCGTCATTGGAACTCTTCAGTTCTCCCACCGTTTTCACCAGATGCTCCTCGGATTTCTTGCGCACGCTGATGTCGCGAACCGCTGCCGTCACCAGGATTCCTTCGGCGTTTTCCAGCGGGCTCAGCATGATCTCGATCGGGAACTCGCTGCCATCCTTGCGCCGGCCGGCGAGCTCGATCCCGGTACCGATCTGCTGTGCCAGCGCCTCAGCCGCGGTTCGAGTGCCGTCAGCGAGCAAGCGCTCCGCGAACCCTTCGGGAATGATGTTCTTCACCTTTTGCCCTATGAGTTCATCGCGCCGGTATCCGAACTGTTTCTCCGCCTGAACATTCAGCAGGACGATCTCCCCGCCCTGATTCACCACCACCATCGCATCCGGAGCCGCTTCCAGCAGCCCTCGATACCTGCCTTCCATCTGCGCCACGTGCTTTTCCGCAGCCTTGCGCACGCTGATGTCGCGGATGGCCGCCGTCACCAGGATCCCTTCGGTGCTTTCCAGCGGGCTCAGCATGATCTCAATGGGAAAATCGCTTCCATCCTTACGCCGCCCGGAGAGCTCAATTCCTGTACCGATCTGTTGCGCCAAGGCCTCAGCCCCGGTTCGAGTACCGTCAGCGATCAGCCGTTCCGCGAAGCCCTCGGGAATGATGTTCTTCACCTTCTGCCCTACGAGTTCATCCCGCCGGTATCCGAACTGTTTCTCCGCCTGAACATTCAGCAGGACGATCTCCCCGCCCTGATTCACCACCACCATCGCATCCGGAGCCGCCTCCAGCAGCCCGCGATACTTCGCCTCCGATTCCCTTCTCTCGCTGAGATCGCGGCTGATCTCAGAAAATCCCTGTAGATGTCCCGCCGAGTCACGCAACGCTGTGAAGCTGACACTCGCCAAGAATCGCGAGCCGTCTTTGCGCACTCTCATCCCTTGTTCTTCGTGCCGGCCAGTTGCGGCCGTCATCCGCAGCACCTCGTCCGGCCTGCCGCACTGGATATCTTCCGGAGGATAGAAACAGGAAAAGTTGTGACCGATGATCTCTTCGGCTGTGTAGCCCTTGATTCTCTCGGCGCCCGCGTTCCAACTGATAATCCGGCCCTGCGGGTCCAACATGAAGATCGCGTAACCCTCGACGCCGTCAAGGAGCATCCGGTATTTTTCTTCGCTGTCCCGAAGCGCCTCCTCCGCAAGGCCGCGTGTGGAACTGTCGCGCTGCACGCTCCATGCTGCGGCGACGGCGATCAATAAGCCCAACAGGGTTCCGAGGATCAAAAGATATTTAGTGTGGCCCAAACGCCGCTTCGCGTCGGCGTTGCGTACCGCCAGCAAGCGCATTTCTTCGGTCTGCAAGTCGTGAACTACCGCTTGAAACTCAGCCATGATCCGCTCGCCCTGTCCGCTTCGAACGGCCTCCGCTGCTGCCGCCAAATCTTCGGTCCGGCGCAGACTAATCACTGTCTCTGCGAATCGAATCTTCTGAACAGTCAGACTTTCAAGAGCTGGAATCTGACGCTGCTGTTCGGGATTGTCCACCGTCAGGCTGCGCACGGTTGCTTCGTGCTGCTCTGCGCTCAATATGCCGGCGCGGTAGGACTCGAGATAGGACTCCTCACCAGTCAGGGCAAATCCGCGATAGCTCGACTCGAAACTTTGTGCGGCGAGCAGTAGATCCTGGAGGTTCTCAAGAACCTCGTGGGTATGCCGCACCCATTGTTCACTTTCCGTGGATACGACCATACCGCGATAGGAGATCGCACCCGCGACCAGCAAGGTCAAAATGGCAGACCCGAACGCGAATTGCACCTTCCGGTTCAAGAGGGACTTAGTCTTCATTTCACCTGAGCTTTACTATGGGCGATGTCTCAGCATTCCCATTTCGGCAAGCTGTGGCACCGTGAGGCGACCCACGACGAAACTTACCTTACCGGGCGCCTCAAGTAGGTACTTAAGAACCATTACTACTAAGCAAATGGAAGAAATCTCGTAATGGGATATATAGGATGACTTCCTCCGCGCAGGAAATCTGGTCATTTGTGCTCAGTTGCGGCGATTAAAGACTGGGTTGATGGAAGCCCTCTACGAAGTTTCCTGAAGGGTGTCCGGAGCAGCGGCGCCTGATCGCAATGAACCCCCAGATCACAGTCTGCATTGGCTCGTTTAGTGGCTGAGGATAAACTGAGAAAAATAGGCAGAGTCACTCGCGACGAGCGGGCGCTAGCTTGCGCCGTGCGCGAGAGTATCGAGAGGGGTTTAGATCTCATCGCCTATGCGCGTCGACCGAAAAGTTGGTCGCAACGTTCGCATCTGCCTCAACTGGCACTCCCGAACCCTGACTGCTACCTTGACAGCATCCTGCTCAGGTTCCTATCATCTAACCACTGGGACTATTTTCCAGCTGACTCGTAGCCTAGTAGAATCAATTATTTAGAAGCTTTCTTAGCAGTATGCCAATCACCAGCATGGGCTCCCGCGAGCGGGAGATCCTAACCGCGATCGTAGAAACCTACATCGCCACAGGCGAACCGGTAGGGTCGCGGACCCTTGCGCGCGGCAACAAGGACGGGCTTAGCCCGGCGACGATCCGCAATGTGATGGCGGACCTGGCCGACGCTGGTTTGCTGGAGCAGCCGCACACCTCCGCCGGACGCGTCCCGTCTCCGGAGGCATACAGGTACTACGTCGAGCAGCTCACCGGGCGCGCCCAAATCTCGCACGCTGACCAGGAGATGATCACCAGTTCCTTTACCGGCATTGGCGATCCGCAGGAGTTTCTGGAGCGCACCTCGCACGTGCTTTCGCTGATCTCCCGCGGCGTCGGAGTGGCGATTTCTTCTCCCGCCGGCGACAAGAACGAATTGGAGCACGTGTACTTCTCGCGTCTCTCGACCGGCAAGGTCCTCGCCGTAGTCGTGACGAAGTCTGGAGTAGTGCGCGATCGGGTGCTGCGCATGGATCGCGACATTCCTCAGCCGGAACTTGAGGGCGCTGCGAATTACATCAACGCCAATTTCCAGGGCTGGACGATCGACTCGATCCGCACGGAATTGGCTCGACGCCTGGAAAATGAGCGCAGCGAATACGACAAACTGATGCACTCGCTCGAGCAACTCTATCGTGGCGGAGCTTTGCACCAGGAAAATGATGCGAAGACTGTCTATGTAGAAGGCGTTTCGAATCTAATCGTCAAAGACGCGGATCGTGAGCGCCTGCGCGACATGCTGCGCATGCTCGAGGAGAAGCAACGCATTGTAGAGTTGCTGTCGAGTTACGTCGACACCAAACAGGAAGCGGTTCGCGTCGTCATCGGACTCGAGGACCAACTGCCCGAAATGCGTAACTTGGTGCTCATAGGCGCGCCCGCGCGTGTAGGTGAGCAGGTTGTGGGGTCGCTCGCCGTCATCGGTCCCACCAGGATGGACTACGAGCACACAATTACGGCTGTGTCGTTTATCGCGCAGCTGTTCGACAAAGTTCTCAACGGCAACGAATAGGTCAGGTAATGGCGACAGACAAAGAACGGAATCCAGTGGAAACGGCTGCGGACGAACCAAACGGGAATGTCCACGAGTCGCTGCCTCCAGCGGACTCGCGGGAGGTGGCTCAGGAAGCCCAGGGCGGAGTTTCGCGTCAGGAATACGACCGCGTCAATCAGGAGCGCGATAACCTGCTCGAACGGCTGGCGCGTCTTCAGGCAGAATTTGAGAATTACCGCAAGCGCAGCGCCCGCGAGCAGGCGGAATATCGCGACTATGCAGTCACCGATGCGGTAAAAAACTTTCTTCCGATTCTCGATAGCTTCGATCTGGCGATGCGGCACCAGAAGGGCGACGCCGGCGACTCGGCTCTTCGCTCCGGCATCGAGCTGATCCGCAAGCAGATGGAAGAGGCGCTCACGCGATTAGGGGTGCAACCGGTTGCAACGGTCGGACAAAGCTTCGATCCCCGCGTGCACGAGGCCATCGAGATGGTGGAATCCAGCGACCACGCTGACCATGAAGTCATCGAAGAGTTGCAGCGCGGCTACAAGCTGAAGGACCGTTTGCTCCGCCCCGCGATGGTTCGCGTGGCCACGAACCCCACGAAGAGATAACGGAGAATCACACTGCCTACACAAGTGAAACGGGATTACTACGAAGTCCTGAGCGTCAGCCGCACATGCACCGAGCAAGAGCTCAAGAGCGCGTATCGCAAGCTCGCGATGCAGCATCATCCTGACCGCAATCCCGGGGACAAGAGCGCGGAAGAAAAGTTCAAGGAAGCCAGCGAGGCGTATAGCGTCCTCTCAGACGCGAACAAGCGCGCGCAATACGATCGCTTTGGGCATGCTGCGATTGGCGGCGGGGCAGCCGGCGGCTTCGATCCCTCGGCGTTCCAGGACCTCAGCGAAATCTTCGGCGACCTGTTCGGATTTGGAGACGCATTCGGCGGCGGCAGTCGCCGGCGTAGCCGGGCGCAGCGCGGGTCCGATCTGCGTGCGGACATCACGATCACTCTGAAAGACGCGGTCTTCGGCAAGAGCATCGAGATTCCCGTCCGCAAGAGTGAAACCTGCGACTCATGCCACGGTACGGGTGGCGCGAATGGCAAGGAGCCCACCACCTGCAGCGCATGCGGCGGACGCGGCCAACTTCGCTATCAGCAAGGCTTCTTTAGCGTGGCACGCACATGCGGAACATGCACCGGTACGGGTCAGGTAGTCAGCGATCCTTGCAAGGCCTGCCGCGGGCAGGGACGCGTGTTGCGCGAGCACATGATGCAGGTGGAGATTCCTCCCGGCGTCGAGGACGGAACGCGAATTCGCTATCAAGGTGAAGGTGAGGCCGGCGTCTTCAGCGGCCCCGCCGGCGATCTCTACGTCGTGCTGACCATCGAAGAAGATTCCTTCTATGCGCGCGATGGCAACAACCTGCATTGCATGGTGTCGATCTCGTTTCCACAGGCTGCGCTTGGAACCGAAGTCGCGGTTCCAACGTTCGAAGGCGACTACAAGCTAAAGATTCCCGCCGGAACGCAAAGTGGCCAGCAAATTCCGATTCGGAACAAGGGCGTTCCCGTGCTGCGTGGACGCGGCCGCGGCGACCTGATCGTGCATGTGGAAGTTCAGATTCCCAAGAAGCTGAGCGTTCGCCAGCGCGAACTGCTCGAGGAACTGACGGCGATCACGGAAGTCGATGATAAACACGATAAGCGGACTTTCTTCGAGCGTATGAAGGCGCGCCTGCAGCAGTAGTGTAAGAAGTCTGCCGGAGCAAGCTCAAAACGAGGAGAAGACAATGCCCTCGTGGTTCCCACTCCATGACCCGACGCCGCTGGATCGCCGATGAGGTGTCAGGCAACCGAGCCTTCCTTCTCGGCGAGAACGCCGAACATCTCTCGCGCGTACTGCGCGCCCGCGTCGGCCAGCAATTCGAAATCGCCACGCCCGAGGGAGTCCGACTGGGCGAGATCGTAGAAATCCAGGCTGGCCGAGTGACTTTCTCGACTAGGGAGCTGCAGGAAACCAACGCAGCCCCGCCCTCGGCCGCGAAAACCCATATCTATCTGGCGATTTTTAAGTTTGACCGCTTCGAATGGGCCCTCGAAAAGTGCACTGAACTGGGAGCAACCAGCATAGTTCCAACGGTCACACGCAGAACCGATTCTCACCTAGTTCCAGCGGCGATCAAGCGTGTCGAGCGCTGGCGACGAATTGTTCACGAAGCTGCGCAACAATCCCGGCGCGCCACAGCCCCTGAGATCGCCGATCCTACAAAGCTCGACAGAGCAGTCGGAGATGCCCCGGGACACCGCGTTGTTCTGGCAGAGATCGAGCGCGAACGTCGCTTAACCAAGGCTGTTCAGGGGCACGACGAAATATCGCTGGCGATCGGTCCCGAAGGCGGTTGGACCGATTCGGAAATGACCCTATTCAAGGAAAACGGCTGGGTTGCGGCGTCGCTGGGTCCAACCATTCTTCGAGCCGAGACCGCCGCCATCGCCGCATTGGCCATTGCTCAGTCGGCGATTTGATAAACCAACAGCAAAGGACGAACACGGATGCTCACGGATCGACACGATAAACCAAGCACTTTAAAAAAGCGTGCCACCCGTACCTTCATCTGTGCAAAATCCGTGCCCGAAGGGTCGTGTAATCCGTGTTCGTGTGTTGGTGTTGCTGTTCATTTCCTAGAATCCACAGTCGATTTCCGTTGCGATGTTCGCCTTCCTTTCGCATAATGTATAAGGACGCATCGGGACCCCGTGGGAATCGCCTATTCGCAGCTCAATCCGAAACAAAAGCAGGCCGCCAACCACGTTCATGGTCCCATGCTGGTGCTTGCCGGTGCTGGAACCGGAAAGACCAGCGTTCTGGTTCATCGCATTTCCCGCCTGATCTTGGCAAAGCACGCGCGCCCGAACGAAATTCGCGCTTTTACTTTCACCCACAAAGCTGCGCATGAAATCCGCTCGCGTGTCTCCCGCTCGTCGGCGGGAATAGCGGCCGCGGGGCTGCACGCCTCCACTTTTCATGGCTATTGCTACGAGCTGCTCCGGGAGAGCGGCGAGGACTTCCAGCTCCTAGATCAGTTCGAACTGTGGACATTCCTGCGCCAGCGCGTTGCAGATCTACCGCTGAATCGTTTTCTTCGCGCCGCCAATCCCGGACGCTTCCTCAAAGACCTGCTTGCCTTCTTCGATCGCTGTTCCGATGAATTAGTAACGGCTGAGAGCTATGCGAATTACGTAAGTCGCGTTGCTGCAGGCGAGATTCCTGCGCCCCGAGTGGCCAAGAAAAAGCAGGCCGAATTGATGAGGCGCGATGAAGTGTTGGAGCGATGCCAAGAGATCTCCACGATCTTCGCCACCGTCGAGAAGCTTCTGACCAAGAACCGCCTGCAAACCTTTGGAGGGATCATCTCACGCGCCACTTCCCTGCTGCGAGAGGATCCTCAACTGCTCGAACGGGAGCGCCGCAAAGCCCGGTTCCTGCTGGTCGATGAATTCCAGGATTCCAATCACGCGCAGATCGAGCTCACGCGCGTGCTCGCCGGAGACGAACAGAACGTCTTTGCGGTTGGCGATCCCGATCAGGCGATCTATCACTTCCGTGGAGCTTCCAGCGCAGCCTTCAACGAGTTTGTTGAAGTCTTCAGAAAGCTCGAACAGAAGAACATCGTCAACCTGGCGGAGAACCAGCGTTCCACCCAGAACATTCTCGATTGTGGATTCTCTGCCATCAGCCGCAATCCAGGCTTGGCACAGCAAGGCAGCCGTTTGAACTTCGATCGCGAAAAGCTGCTTTCGGCGCGAGATGAAGAAGATCGGCGCCGGGGAACGGCTCTGCTGTTTGTGACAGAACCCGTAGACATCGTCCCATACCGCGAATACCGCAAGGAATGTGGAGACGTGGCCGAGCGCATCTTTGAGTTGCACGAGCGAGGCGCGCGATGGAGAGACTGTGCCGTCCTCTTCCGCAGCCATGCCAACGCCGAGGGACTCGTGGAGGAACTTGGTGCGCGCTCGATTCCCTTCGAGGTGCAGGACACCGACCTGTTTGAGAGCGATGCCCTGCGAGATCTGATCGCCTGGCTGCATTGCTCGGTTACTCATAGCGAAGATGTCAGCTTTTTCCGGCTTGCGCTGCGTCAAGACTCAGGTATCGATCTCAAGGATCTGCACGCGAAGCTCGCGGCTGCGGCTCGCGGCACGAAAGTCGCGCAGGTACTCGATAAAGTGCAGGGTGGCCCAGAGTTGCTGAATTCGTTGAGCGTGTTCGCCACGAAGCTTAACGTCGCGCAGGGCGATTTGCTGGAGATCATCGACGCGGCAGCCGACCTTCTGGAAATTCCGGGAAGCTCGGTCGAACTCACTCGCGTCCGCGGATTCGCCGAGAACTGGCGCGGCAAGCGCATAGCGAGGACCGGACATCTTCCAGAGTTTCTCGAATTCCTCGATCTGTATCGCGAAGGCGGGGGCAGCCTCGCGCTCAGCGCTCCGGAGCGTCCCGAGGACGAGTTCCATATCGGAACCCAGGAAGAGGCGCCGGATTCTCGTGACGCCGTGAAATTGCTGACCGTCCACGCCGCCAAGGGGCTCGAGTTCAAGAACGTCTTCGTCTTGCGCGTCGTGAGTCAGTCATTCCCAACCAGCTACAAGGAAACGTTGTTCGAGTTCCCGCGAGCGCTCGGTCCGGCGAAGACGCTCATAGAGAAGACCGACGACGAAATCCACAAAGAAGAAGAGCGCCGTCTCTTCTATGTCGCCGTCACCCGAGCGCGCGACTCGCTCACCCTTTACGGCAAATTGCGCGGCGGTAAGGCGAAGCAGGAACTACCCTACGGATTTCTGAAAGAACTCAGCGAAGATCCCAGCTTGAAACAAGGCATGCGGATTCGCGATCCGCGATGCGTTTCTCGCGAAGAGATAGCTCCCGACCTTCCGCAATGGATCGCGATCCCCGGAACCGCGCCAGCCCGCGGCATTGAATTGAGCGCCTCGGCCATCGACTCGTACGCGACGTGTCCTCTGAAGTTCGCGTTGCGGACTCGCTGGAGGATTCCCGAGGAGCCCTCAGCTGCGCTGCAGTACGGCGCCGCCATGCATTCCACGCTCAAGGACCTCTACGAAGCCGCGAAGAATGGGGTCGAGCGCATGGTCGATCAGACCATCGAGATTTTCTTACGGGAGTTCGAACAGGCAAAGATCGAGGAAGAACTGCAGCGAAAGCTCTACGAACGGCAAGGCAGCGAGCAGTTGCGCCAATTTATGGCGCTACGCGCCGCCGAACCGAAGCCGAATGTTCTCACCACCGAGAAATCGTTCCGCTTCATGATTGAGGATGTCACGATCAACGGCCGTATCGACCGCATCGATCGCCTCGAGTCCGGCGGCGTCCTCGTGCTCGATTACAAGACCGGGGCGCCCAAGAGCGATCTCGATGCCAGAAATAGTGTGCAGCTTGGTCTCTACGGAATGGCTGCGCGCTTAGAAGGGCACAAGATCGAGAAGATAGCCTTCTACAATCTCGAAGACCAGACCTTGGCAGAAGCAGATCGCATCAACGAGGACAAGATTCACGGCACGGTGCTTGAAGTCGCAAGCGGTATCCGTGCCGGCGACTTCCATCCAACGCCCGGATTCCACTGCAAGCATTGCGGCTATAACAGCCTGTGTCCTGCTACGGTGGAGAAAGTGTTCGCTCCCGATCTGGTGAAGATCGTGGGGATCACGGTGTGATTTGTGAAAGACCCTTTGAGACTCTGTCATCCTGCTCTTGGCCGAAGGATCTCCCGGAATGTTTCGGACTTCTTTGCTCTCCCCTGGCTCTTTCACCGCGCAATG